>OGZV01003018.1_pt1 | contig 12067 bp, 17 predicted proteins | sample 1576861 | NCBI WGS metagenome assembly OGZV01 (sample SAMEA3541501, study PRJEB24748) | human gut metagenome | biome: human gut; feature: human-associated habitat; material: faeces | place: China | collected 2012
TTAATTATTGCTTATGGAGAGGCTAATGCTAGGTTGGGCTATGAGTTAGAAGTCTATGCTGAAGAGGTTTGGCAGACTTTCTTCAACCGTCTTAATAAGGCAACAACCTTTGTGCAACCCCTCATTTTTGTTATTGTTGCTGTCGTGATTGTAATGATCTATGCAGCCATGCTATTACCAATGTATCAAAATATGGAAGGAATGATGTCATGAAAATGATGTTGAAAAAATTGAATGCCGTTAAACTACGAGCTTTTACACTGATTGAAATGAAGGATACTAAAACGCTCTATAATTTCCATAAAATAACGATGGTTTCACTAGTCACTCGAACCTTGCTTATCAAGGCGCGTGCTATGGCTTTCTGCTGCTCGTAGTCAAGTGTGAAGATATCCTTGGTATCAAGTACCCGTCTAATGTCTTTCTTGCGTTCTACAGCTTTGAGAGAGGTGTCAGCGTCTAGCTCTTTTTCAAGTGCTGTTCTTTCTGCCATGAAGTCGCTTGACCTCTTTTGTAATTCTTCCAGTGAAATCCGGTCATCAATATACAAGTCATTAAGCCTGCTAATTTTAGCGGTTAGATTATCAATCTGTTTCTGGTAGCTGTCCCGGTCTATTGTCTCTTTATCAGTGTTTGAAAATAGCTTGTCGATATAGTCTGAATCAGTTTGCAGTTTGCTGATTTCGGTTAGGACGAAGTGTTCGATATCATCCTTGAAGTAGAACCCAGAATCACATTTTTCGTTGTTGTTATATACTGTCACGCCCTTGGTTTTTCGAGGGTGTCGTTGCTTACACTCGTATTTGACTAATCGTGTGCCGTCTTTCCTTATCGTGCCTAACTTAATAGCAAGCGGGGCTGAACAGTAGCCGCATTGAGCTATGCCAGAAAGCATGTATTTAGCTTGAAATGGTCTGGGGTTGAAACGCTGGGCGGCTGTTCTCTGCCTTGTTTTGATTTCCTCTTGTGTTTTGTTGAAGTCTTCCTCTGAAATAATAGGTTCATGAGTGCCGAGGAATATCTGACCCTTAAATTGATTGTACCCACAATAGACCGGATTAGAGAGGATAACCCTAACTGTCCTATAGTTCCACTCTTTATCTTGCCCGTATTGCTCATTGAGGGCGTCTCTGAGCTTGGTTATAGACATCCCCGATAAATACCATTCAAACATTTTTCGGACGATTAGGGCTTGATATGGATTGACCGAGAGAGTGCCAGTTTCTTTGATATAATCATAGCCGTAAGATGTCTTTGCCCACTGCATAGACTTGCCGGATTTTGCCCGCCCTAGCTTGCCTAGCTGCATCCGTTCCTTGATTTGCTCCCTTTCAAGTTGGGCGAACACGCTGAGGAGCCCAATCATTGCCTTTCCGAAAGGTGTCGAGGTGTCGAAGTTTTCCAAAAGGCTGACAAACTCTATATCATTTTCCAGAAAAACATCTTCAATCAGATAGAGCGTATCTTTCTGACTACGGCTCAAACGGTCTAGCTTATACACTAGAACCGTGTCAAACAGTTTTCTCTTTGCGTCTCTTATTAGCTGCTCAAGAGCAGGGCGTTCCGTGTTAGATCCAGAAAAACCACCGTCGGTGTATATCTCATAAATATTCCAGTCCTTAATCTCGCAGTAGCTTGTCAGCTTTGCTTTCTGCTCGTCGATTGAATAACCTTCGTCAACCTGCGACGTGGTTGACACTCGGACGTAGATAGCTACTTTGTGCATTGCCATTGTGTTTGTACCTCTTTTTTGATAAAATGGGTACAGAAAAGAACACATAACCTCAATTCATTTTTCAGTGGTTATGGATTTTTTCTGTGGTGCTGCTCTATAATCAAACTTTGGCGAGGGAGATTATAGGGCTTTTTTTATTGTCTTATTTAACCTTGACTTTCATTTCTCCATTAAGTTTTTGACTTGCAATAGCACTGCCATCATCCGCCTTAATATGAAACATCGGATAACGCTCATAATTGACATTATTGATTGCAGCCCAAACATTGAAAGCCTCATGTTCTTTGGCAAGCATGCCATCAGCGAATTTTTGTAAATCGGTTTTGTCATAGTATTTATAATCGACAGGTACCGACATATACAAAATGGTATCACGATTATAAAAACCATATTGACTAATATCTACACCTTTTTCTGTCAAATCGTTTTTGAAGTATTCGATAAAGCTAGCCATTTGATCGGCGGTAACATCTTTAGGCCCTTCTGAAGAACTTGATTCTTTAGTTTCGCTTTTAGATTCTTTTTCTTCGGAAGAGCTTGATTCTTTTGAAGCCTTCTCCTCACGTTGTGGGTTAGACAAGTCTGAACTACTGCTGGTTTTAGTCTTGGTCTTGGTCTTGGTTTTGGTTTTCGGCTTAGAAGAAGACGTTTGGACAGTCTTGACTGGTTCTGTCTTTGTTTCCGGGGCAATACCAGTTATTTCAAAAAACTTACCAAGTACAGCCAAACCTAATATGACAACAACCCACTTTTGCCAACGTTTTAAATTTTTCCATTTACTTAACATTTTTCAATCTCCTTTAGTTTTAGATATTCATTTTTCACAAACGTCTCATCACAAATCGTGGTGAGATTATATTTTTCCATGAAGCGGATATAGTTAAAATCGTCCAGGGATTCGTTTTCGAGCAATCCACGGATCATGTCTCTATTAGCTTGAGCTTCATATTTCTCACGCAGGCGCTCGTAGTGTTTGGGATTGTGTTCTAGGTGCCCTAATTCGTGCAGAATGACCTTTAAACGTCTTTCGGCAGGTAAATCCCTATTGATGTAAACCACACGGTTAACAGGGTCTAGAAACCCATCACGAGACCACTGGCTAGAGTCAAACTCACAAAGAGACACGTTGAATTGCTCAAGTAATTCTTTTTCAGGCATAGCTTCCTCGTATCGGTTTCTATAAAAAAATAGTAAACGTTTTAACCAGTTCCGGTGTTTTTTTGTTTTCTGTTTTTCTGTAATGCATATCCTCACACTCAAAGATGGCGGGAGAGCGTGGGGTTTTTTTGAGTTGTTCCCAAAATGGAAACAGTTGATTTTTTACTATTGTTCGTTGTAAAATAGTGATGAAAGGCGGGGCGATGATATGTTTTCTTTTTTTACTCACATCAATCAAGAGCGTCAAAAGATGGAGCAATCTAAAAAAGAAATGGAATTGCGCCACAATGAATTTGCTGATAGAGTCCGCATGGATGTTAAAGTAGGCGAGGAAGAACTTGATTTAAAAAGAGAGTGTTTTAATCAGCGCTACGGACATCTATTTAGTCCTCGAAATAAATAGCAATAGGTCTTACGAGGTGATCATCTTTGTTTACCATCCTAAAAGAACCAAGCATAATATTCAAGATTGTTGTTGGAGCGTACTTCAACATCAAGCTACTATCTTTCATGTGTGAGAAATCGCTAGGTATTTGTTCGTCAAAAGTTGAAGAGCAGATACCTAGCATTTTTATTTTTCTCTTTCCTAGTTGCATAAAACTAAGCTGAACACTTTGAACTCGAAGAAATTCAAGCGGAAGTATGCTGAAGGTATTACTAATTTTGATTAGATTTGTTTCAGGCAATAACTTTGTTAAGTAAGAAGACATATGCTTCATTGTCTCAAAGTTATTCCAACCGTTCCTGGAAAGTTCTTTTTGGATTTGTTTAGTCCTAGGTAGGTGTTTATCTTTGCCCTTTATTTTTCTCAATTCTGATTGTAGCGATTTAAATTCATCGTATCCAGGAAGTAAAAAATCTATTTCTTCTAAATCACTTGTATTTGCTAATTGTTCAAAGTTGAAAACTGTCAATTCTCCAGATACAGAAATTAAGTCGCCATCTTGGTAATCGCTATGTTTTATAAGTTCTTTTGCCTCAAGACCAGTGATAAGCAAATCTAAAGAATAATCATCAAGAGCAGTTTCTACTAGGTTTTTATTTGACTTAGAAAATACAAAGTTGTAACTATCAACATTAGTGTTAGAATAGCTTCCTGTTGCTTTTAATAGAGCAGAGAGGCCAACGTCACTGGATATGGTTGTTTGCTCTGTACTTCCTTCAGTTTTAGCGTCGCTTTCTCCATCTTCATTCACTAATTTTGTTATCAGACCAGCGTTTTGCTGAGCGAGCAGAGAGTTAACTAAATTTGTGTCCAGATAGATTATCTCTTTCATTCTCAATCCCCCTTACTACTCATATATCCCGCAATGATGCCACGGATAGCCCGCTTATCATCCTCGGACAACGGTTTCCCGTCGAACATCATTGCATTAGCTATGATTTCATCAATATCGTGGGAGCTAGGTTGTTGTTCCTCGGTTGTTTCTGGACCGTCTCCAAAAAGAATGTAATCTGTCGAAGTCCCTAAAGCTTGAGCTAATTTTACAATCTTTGTTCCCGTTGGAATGCTAGCGCCGCTTTCCCACTTTGAAATAGTCGAATCAGATTTATAACCTAACATTTTTGCCAATTCAAGTTGACTGATGCCCTTGCTAGCTCTCAAACTTTCAATTCTGCTTCCTCTTTGCTTATTCAAATCCATATCTTTCTCCTTGCTGTTTATATTAATATTATATAGTAGACTTTCCTAATTTTCAAGTTTATTTATAAAAAACTTAAAAAAACTTGAAAAAAAATCAACAAAACTGTTGACATTGAATTTAATTCAAGTTACAATATGCTTGTAAGTTAGTTAGAGAGGAGGAACAAAATGACAAAAACAGTTCCAAAGATTACAATCAAAGAACTTCGAGCCCGTCATAATCTGACACAAGCCCAATTCGCTAAAAGCATTGGTACTACAGCTCAAACGGTTAGTGCTTGGGAGAAAAATGCACTTTCTATTTCTCCTAAGAAAATGGTTGCTATTTGTAATAAATATCACATCCAATCATCTGATTTGTATGGCGTCTGATATTTTTTTACAAAAAAACTTGAATTTAATTCAAGTCTGCAATGTGGAAAAAATATAAGGAGTAGAAAAAATGGAAGAAGTAATCACAATAAGTAAACGTGAATTACAAGAAATGATTGCTGAGGCAGTCGCCAATAAAATGGTTAAGGTTAGAAAAGATTTTGGTCAAGTCGCTATCACTGATGAAGATATTCGTATCGTAAATAACAATCATCCTAAAGTCCTTGAGTTACTTCAAAATCCTTATAAGAGAGAAATAGGTAGTGTAATCTATCCAATCATAACAAGGCCCCGTTGGGATAATAATATTGGTAGTGACTCAAAAATATTTTTAACAAACAGGTTGATGGATAAAAGAGGAATTTACCATCATTCGAAACAAAATCTTTGTGTCTCCCTTATCCATGAACAATTGAAATCTCTTGCTTTATCTTTGCATGGTGCAACAGTAATAAAAGATTTGACAGATGATGAGTTTCAAAACGCTTTGGAAACATATAACGAATTTAAAAATTTCTTTTTGGATAGGTACAACGTCCGTCTAACAAAATTAAAACAGGAATTTCCAGAATTACAAACCAAAAAAAGCACCTGACAAAGTCAGGTACTCAACGGAAAGATTTGAGGAGTAGAAGATGACTGAAGAAGAAACAATCGAATTATTGAAATTCTTAATGACAGACTACGGACGAGGGTATCTATCTGGTTTAGCTAGCGGACTTTCAATACTTTTGAAAATTTTAAAAAAAGCAGAGTAAGTACCCTACTTTCATCGAATTATTTTGATAGCTTATCTACAACTTTTTGAAGTTCTGCGATTCCGTTAACTGCTTGAGTAAGTTTATTGACATCAAGTTCACCTGTGAAAATTTTTGAAGTGATATCGACTTGCTGGCTTTGTTTTAAAGCATCCAGTTTCAATTCATGCTCTTTTTCAAGTCTTTGTAATTCGCTTTCAGATTGTGTTTTTAATTCTTTTATTTTGGCGTTTGTTTGATGTTTATTAGTGAGATAAACAAGAAATGCGGGAACGCATGAAGTAAAAAAAGTTATTGCAATTTGATTGAAATCCATAATTTTCCTCCTTTCTATTGGAAGTTTGACTAAAACGGTGAGAGGTCTTAGTCAAGGTGTATTGTATGATTTTAAACATACATTGTCAATATATTGTGTTAAAAATACATCTTCCTCTTTCGGGGATACAATATATAGTGTTTTTTATAAAAGGAGAAAATAGATGCTTTGGGAAATAATATCTAAAAAGTTATCAGAAAAAAATTGGACAATTTATAAACTTTGTTTAGAGGCTGGGATAGGAACTGCTGGAATTTATCGTCTAAGAGACGGAGTAATTAAAGATCTACAGTTTGAGACAGTAAAAAAAATTGCTAACGCATTAGATATGAGTTTAGAAGATTTTAGATAGAAAAGGAAAAATATGAACGAATTAATCAACATAACATTAAACGAAAATCATGAGCCGGTTGTTTCTGGCAGACAGTTACATAAAGCTCTAGGCGTCAAAACAGCTTATAAAGATTGGTTCCCACGTATGACCGAATATGGTTTTACAGAGGGTGAAGACTTTAGCTCATTTTTGAGCAAAAGTACCGGAGGGCGACCAAGCCAAGATCACATCATCAAGCTAGACATGGCGAAAGAAATCGCAATGATTCAGCGAACAGACAAAGGTAAGGAAGTCAGACAGTACTTCATCCAAGTTGAGAAAGACTTCAACAGCCCAGAGAAAATCATGGCTAGGGCATTGCTCATGGCTGATAAGAAAATCAAGCTCTTGGAAAACGAAAATGAAAACCTCTTGATTGAGTTGGAAGAAGCGACTAAAAACGCTGATTACCTAGATTTGATTTTACAAACCAAGGACGGCTTGACAATCACCCAAATCGCTCAAGATTATGGAATGTCAGCTCGCAAAATGAACCAACTCTTGAAACGAGAGCGAATCCAACGCACTGTCAATGGTCAGTGGGTACTATATGCCAAATACCTTGCTAAAGGCTACGCAACAAGCCGAACATTTGATTATGTTGGTAAAGACGGCAAACCCCACAGCAATATGACAACAGTCTGGACGCAACTTGGAAGACGCTTTCTATACGAGCGTTTAAAAGCTATCGACATCCTGCCAATCATCGAACAAGAGGGTTGAAGATGTCACCTTGGCGGCACTAGTGAGCTAGCGGGGCAACCATTCAGTTGAAACGTAAGCAATACCATTAGACGATTTGATTTTATAATGACTCCTAAAAAACAAAACTCAAAAGACCTCGCTAGTTCTCCAGTGTCGTAAAGACAACAAAAAAGGCTGACCCCTGCCAGAGTCAGCCGCTAAGATATTGAAACAAGGTAATTATATCATGGAAAAACGAAAATGGGACCCAGTCATTATAAACATTATGGCTGACGGTTCCAGAGTTGATGATTTAACTAAGTACACGATACCAGCAGGGCATAGCTACTATGATATCGTGGCAAGCATTTACCAGAAAGGAGCATAGGTCATGGGATATGAAGTATATCCAACGAAACATCGACAGTAACTACACTCAAATGAATAACCACTCAGCCCAAAACGCTGAGCTGAGTTTACAAGCTAAAGGCTTGTTATGGGTGTTGATGACCAATAAAGACGATTGGCGACCTTACATTGAGGAGCTGTCCAAACGTTCCAAAAGTGGCAGAGATGCACACCGAACAGCCTTTAACGAATTGAAGAAAGCGGGATATATCCGTATCTATCGAAAGAGCTTGGGTCGTGGCCAAGGTGTCCAAACCTACCCACTTGTTCAAGACATACCGATTACAGATAGCTATTGGAATTATTGGGTTAGTCGGATTGAAAAAGAGTTATCAACAGAAGTTGTGGATAACTGAGTTACAACTTACTGACTTTACGTAAGTTGAAAAGTTCAAAAGTTGAAAAGTTCAAAAGTTGAAAAGTTCAAAAGTTGAAGAATCCGACACTAATAATAACTAAATAATAATAATAACTAAGTAATAATAATATGGCCTACGGCACTAACTGGTAACAATCTAGAGCCTACCGGCACTAATTAATAATAACTACTAACTGATAACAATACAGTAATAATCATAGTTAGAAGAATAAGAGAGGTAAAAAACATGAAAAAACTTATCAATTGGATTTGGTCAAACAAAAAACAAGAACAAGTAGAAACTTACGATATTGAACGCCATCAAATGGTTGACGAAAAAGCACGTATTTACAACGAAGCTCACGGGCTTCCGCTGGATCAGCTAGTGGGGTAACTCATGAAGCTACTAAGAAAACTATTTTCCAAGAAGAAAACTAAAGAGCCAGAATACTTTTTCGATGTGGTCGAAACCCCAGAAGAAAAGAGCGAACGGCTCAAGCAGAAATATACAAACTAACGTCAACCTTTCAGCGTGTAGCCATGACCCTGCCGTGGAGTGTAACTTATACCCATAATTCCCCAAAAATTATACTAAATTACTTTTTTCCTAATATTCCCATTACAGTCTAATAAAACATTGAAACATGATACGGTGGGGCTATGGGTGCACGTTGAAGGCACTAAAAAAACACGGGTAAGGGCCCGTGCTAGAAATAACATCTAAGGAGATTATACCATGAAACCATTCAACACTCAAACAGTCGCTAAACCAAGCTATGTAAAAACTAAAGCCTTCGGACTTTGTGGCACGCTAGCACTTGCTACAGCATTGCTTATCGGTGCTGGATCAGTATCAGCGGACGAAACTGCTCAACCAGTAGCAGATACTCAGCCAGCGGTTGCTAATGTCTATACTGCCGATAACGCTGGTAACGTGACAGTTACACCAAGCGAAACAGTGGCAGAAACGCCAAAAGTATTGGCACCAGCACCAGTGGAATCTCAACCGATTACAGAAACACCAGCGGTTGCTACAGAATCAGCACCAGTGACAGAAACACCAGCAACAACTACAGAAGTAGCTCAACCAGTAGCTGAAACACCGGCAGCACCTACTAGCGTTGTTAAAGAGGGTGACACAATCACAGTGGAAAACCCTAACGTACAAGTGGACTTCCCGAATGGTACTGGTAAATACTCACCATTCGAGGTCGAGTACAAAGATATTGAGTTCCCGGATAGCATGGCTATCAACGAAGGCGACAAGGTAGTAACTGAGTTGCCAAAAGAGATTGGTTTGCAAACATCATTTGATTTCGATGTTTACAACAACGACAACGTTGTAGGTAAAGCCAATGCTGACGCTCAGACACGAGTGATTACAACTACATTTAACAATTATTTCACTGAGCACCCTTTGAATAAAAAGATGTCGCTCAAGTTCGATGCTAAATGGCTTGATATCGTTGAGCCGGGTAAACCAGTTACAGTGAATTTCGACGGCACTGTTAAGACATTCACTATTGCAGAGGAAGGGCCACTTCCAACTGATGAACTCTTGTCTAAATGGGGTAGTCAAAATAAAGATAACCCACAAATCATTAACTGGACACTCCGTCTTAACGCAGCTCGTCAGGTCTTGAATTATGCAAAATTGCAAGATACTTGGTCAGATAATCAAGAATTTATCGAAGGCTCACAAAATATCTACTTTGTTGAGAATCCTGTTAAGTGGACTGGCATTGACTATTCAGCCAAGGATTATCTTGAAAGCTGGAATGTCCGAGCAGACGGGTTCGATGCAAAATTCAAGGAATTCAACCGCATCATGTATATCGACTATCAAACTCGTTTGAAGTCAGCGGTTAAAGACTCAACTAACCCAACGAACAAGGCTACATTGGTAGCGGTAGATGCTGGGGCTATCTCAACATCTAAGGTGCAATTAGTAGGCGGACGTGGTGATGCCAGCGGTGAAAACAAGCCAGAACCAACCTTTGAAATTCCGCACGACGCACCAAAAGTTGACATCCCAGAATTTGAGGGCGGCATCCCCGGTATTCCAGAGGTGCGAGAATTACCGGAGTATACTGTGCCTATCGGAACCGTACCAAACGATGCGCCAGTTTACGACAAGCCAGAGTTCCAAGGTGGTATTCCGGGCATCCCAGAGGTTCGTGAGCTCCCACCGTTTGAAGGTGGAGTAGTGCCAAACGATGCACCTATCTTGGACTTGCCAGAGTTGGTAATTCCAGAGAAACCAACTAAGCCAACACCAGAAAAACCAGAGGCACCGAAAGCGAAAGAAGTAGAAATTACCGAGGTCGTTTATAAAAACGATTCTGAGCCAAAAGAGACACCAAAAACAACCGTTTACGGTGGTGTTCTCCCTAACACTGGCGAAAAAGAGGGTATCGCTAGCAATCTTGGATTGGTAGTAATTGCAGCAGGTATCACTGGACTTACTCTTGGATTTAAAAAACGCAACGAAGAAAAAGGGGAATAATCATGAAAGAAAACAATAAACAAGTCGTATTTTACAACGCTGAAAAAGATGGATTTCTTAAAAGTTACAAAGATAGAGAAACTCTAGTTTTCGAAGCAACATTTACTGACCGTTTGAGAGACGCACTATACTTGCCAGTTGAACCATATGAAGAACAAAAAACTGAAATCGACAAACTTGCTGAAGCGTTTGACTGCGAAGTGCTTATCGTGGAAGCTGAATACAATGTAACTAAACCTGGCGGTTCGGACTTTGAACGCACAGCGCGTGAAGAATCCCTGAAAGATGGTCTCAAATCGCCCCTAGACTTATTGACGGACTAACAGAACTTGAAGTGGTGGGAGGGTAGGCATTAATTATGGCAGATAATCAAAAAATGAAGTTTAGAGGTGAGAGCAACGATAACATTCAAAGAATTTGAAGAAGTCTGGGACGAGTCAAGGGTCTTAAGTGACATTGTAAGAGTGCTAAGTTCAGCCGAAGGGAAGAACTATATCGAGGTCAAAGTTTACGAAAGCATTAACGGGATAGACATCTCGTCATCGGTCAGACTGGATGCTGAAGATAAAAAGGATGTTGTTGATCTTTTGAATAAAATTATGGCACGAAAACTCAGCAGACTTAGAGAGCAGGGTTTTGATTTTTACGAAGAATACCAAAAATCAGAAACTACCACCTAAAAACGATAAGAGAACCCAAAATTTGAGAATTAGGGGCATATAAAAAGGATATGACATGGAAGAAATGACATTCACGGAGTTGCAGCAAAAAATGCAACTTGAAAAAAAGAAAGAGGGTACAGCTAAGTACGCTTCAAGGCACGTCGAGGACATTTACGACGCTTTTAAAAGTTTGAAATCGAACTGGAGCATTGTCGTCAACTATGATCTAGTCGAATTTTCTGGCAAGACTTTTGTCAAAGCTACTGCAACGGCGTCTAACCGAGAGGAAAAAGAGCAAGCGGTAGCTTTCGCAGAATTGTCTCCGGTACCTATTTTGAAAACTCGTAACGGTGATTTAAAACAAATGAACGAGCCGCAATGGGTGGGAGCCGTGCAATCATACGCCGGCAAGTACGCCATACAAGCACTCTTTGCAATCGGTGAGGAAGACGTGGACCATTTTGAAGTGGCAGAGGAGAGTTTGAGACCAAACCAATCTCACAACCCACAACCGCATCAAAATCAGCAACCACAACAAGCACGCTACGAGTCAAGAATCGATCAACAACCCAACTTCATCAGCAATGAGCAACATGACTTTATTATGCAGCAAATCAATGAGTTAGCTCTAATTACTGGTCAATCAGTTGAAACAGTCGCAAATTACTACTTGAAGAAGTACAAACTAAATGATTTCCATGAGTTGCTAGTAGCAGGTTTTAACGTGGTAAGCAACGACATTCAAACACAAATCAATAACCGAAAGGGATAGAACATGAAGGACGTAACGAACAACGCAACAAATATTTTCTTGGAAACAATCGAACCGGTCTATACGCCGGGGAAAATTAGCTTTGATTTTGACGCATTCGACAAGGCCATTCAGACAGCAGTTAGTGAGTTGTCTGATGAACAACTTGATAACTTGGAATATGACGATATCAAGAAGGAGTTTACACGCTTCAATGGGCTCTTGACAAAGTTGGACGGCAAGCGAAAAGACATCTCGAAAGTGTACAAGAATCCGCTTAATGAGTTTGAAGCTAATTTCAAGACATCTAAAGAGCCGCTCGAAGGACTTATCAATAAGTT
>OGZV01003021.1_pt1 | contig 12055 bp, 10 predicted proteins | sample 1576861 | NCBI WGS metagenome assembly OGZV01 (sample SAMEA3541501, study PRJEB24748) | human gut metagenome | biome: human gut; feature: human-associated habitat; material: faeces | place: China | collected 2012
GTGCGGACGCGGCCGGGCTCGGGGCCGGACGGGCCGGGCGAATATGGGACATTGCGCGTGGCGCATATCCAGCAATCATTCAGCCTGCGATTTTAGTGTGTGCATTATGGATGCCAAAGTACGGGTGCACGGCCATTTCAACGGCCTGAAAACAACGCTGCTGTTTGCCCTGATGTGGGCCATCATCATGCTGATTTGGTGGGCCACGGGCGGCAGTCGGCAAACCCTGAGCATCTATATCGTCATCGGCCTGATTACCACGTTCGGCACCTACTGGTTCTCCGACAAACTCGCCATCGCCTCCATGGGCGCGCGGGAAGTCAGCGAGCAGGAAGCCCCGGAGATCTACCAGATTGTGCGTGAACTGAGCGCCAAGGCCGGCAAGCCGATGCCTCGCATCTACATCGCCCCCACCATGAGCCCGAACGCCTTCGCCACCGGGCGCAACGAACGGCACGCGGCCGTCTGCTGTACCCAAGGCATCCTGCAGATTCTCAACGCCCGTGAACTGCGTGGTGTGCTGGGCCACGAACTTATGCACGTGTACAACCACGACATCCTGACTTCCGCCATCGCCTCTGCCATGGCCACCGTCATCTCCTACCTAGGCTATTCGCTGATGTATTTCGGCGGCGGTTCGCGAGACGACCGCGACAGTTCCGGTGGCCTCGGCCTGATCGGCGCATTGCTGAGCGTGATTCTCGCGCCGATCGCCGCGTCTTTGATCCAGATGGCCATCTCCCGCACCCGCGAGTACGACGCCGATGAAGACGGCAGCCTGCTTACCGGCGATCCCGAGGCCCTGGCTTCCGCACTGAACAAGATTTCCTACGGCGCGCAGACCACGCCGATGCGCAAAACCGCCGGCACCCAGTCCGTCTCCGCAATGATGATCGCCAACCCGTTCTCCGCGGTCGGCTTCTCGCGCTTGTTCTCCACACATCCGCCGACCGATGAGCGCATCGCGCGCCTCATGCAGATGGCCAACGAAATGAACGGCACGCCGATCGCTCCGCCCACCTACTCCACGCGCGTCGGCAGGTGACGTGCTAGGATAACTACTCGTACCTCGTTTGGCTGAGCATGCTCGTCACGTGAGGTGCAGCAGCCGTAAGGCATGCGGACATAGTTCATCGGTAGAATGAAAGCTTCCCAAGCTTTAGAGGCGGGTTCGACTCCCGTTGTCCGCTCCATTGATTTTCAATGATTTTCATTATTTCCGGGAAAGTGTCGCGCACGATCGCAAAACTACGCGCTATTTGAGCGCTTTGCCCGCGGAACCCAGCTGCCGGCAAGCCTCGACCACGCGGGCGGACATGGAATCCTCAGCCTTACGGCCCCAAGAACGCGGATCGTAGAACTTCTTCTCGCCCACTTCGCCGTCGATCTTCAGCACCTTGTCGTAGTTCTCGAACACGTGGTCGGCGATTGGACGGGTGAAGGCGTACTGGGTATCGGTGTCGATGTTCATCTTGATCACGCCGTAGCTTACAGCTTCGGCGATTTCTTCCGGGCGTGAACCGGAGCCACCGTGGAACACCAGCTCAAACGGCTTGCCATTGGGGAAATAGACCATGCCGGCCGCGCTAGGCAGCTCGCCTTCGGCCACCGCGCGCGCCGCGCGCGCCTGAATGTCGCCGAGTAGCGACGGGCGCAGCTTGACCACGCCGGGCTTGTAGGCACCATGCACATTGCCGAATGTGAAAGCGGCCATGTACCGGCCACGTTCGCCCAAACCCAGTCGGCGGGCGACTTCGAGGCCATCTTCCGGAGTGGAATACAGCTTTTCATTGATTTCGGCGGAGTGGCCGTCTTCCTCACCGCCGACCGCGCCGATTTCGATTTCGAGCACGGTGTGCGCCTTCTGCGACTTGTCGAGCAGTTCCTCGGCGATGTCCAGATTTTCCTTGAGCGGCACGGTGGAGCCATCCCACATATGCGACTGGAATGTGGGCTCCTGGCCTCGTGCCACCTGATCGGCCTCATGCGCGAGCAGAGGACGCACCCACTCATCCAGATACTGCTTGGCGCAGTGGTCGGTGTGCAGGGCGATGGTGATGTTCGGGTATTTCGCAGCCACTTCATGTGCGAAAGCCGCCAGTGCCAGCGAGCCGGTAACGCGATCATTGACCCCTATGCCGGAGACGTAAGCCGCGCCTCCCACGGAAATCTGGATGATGCCGTCGGACTCGGCGTCTGCGAAGCCCTTCAATGCGGCATTCAGCGTCTGTGAGCTGGTTACGTTGATGGCTGGATAGGCGTAACCGCCTCGGCGGGCGGCATCGAGCATTTCGGCATAGCGTTCCGGTGTTGCGATCGTCATGGCTTCATTATCGCGCGAGGCATGCCCGCTAGGCCCCGTTCTTCAACCTGTGCGCTTGTGCGATTGGTCACAGCGCCGCCTCGTACGAGTAGAAATTCGTCACCCATTCCGGGTCGTCGCACCCCCAGCCTCGCCCTGCGTGAGACGAAACTTCGCAGAGTAGAGGGTGTAAGGTAGTCTGTTTCCGGCGGAATCGTGCGAATGCGGAGGTGCATCATGCCTGGAATTGTTCTTATCGGTGCTCAGTGGGGCGACGAGGGTAAAGGCAAGGCTACCGATCTGATCGGCACCAAGGTCGATTACGTCGCGCGCTTCAACGGCGGCAACAACGCGGGCCATAGCGTGGTGGTCGGCGACGAGTCGTACGCCCTGCACCTGCTGCCCTCCGGCATCATCAACCCGAACCTCACCCCGGTGATCGGCAACGGCGTGGTCGTGGACCCGGAAGTGCTCTTCGAGGAGATTGACGGCCTGGAATCCCGCGGCATCGATTGCTCCCACCTCAAGGTGAGCGAGGCCGCACACATCATCGCGCCCTACCACCGCACACTCGACAAGGTGACCGAACGCTTCCTTGGCAAGCACAAGATCGGCACCACCGGCCGTGGCATCGGCCCGGCCTACGCGGACAAGATCAACCGTGTCGGCATCCGCGTGCATGACCTGTTCAACGCCGACCATCTGCACGACAAGGTGGAGGCCAGCCTACACCAGAAGAACCAGATGCTGGTCAAGCTCTACAACCGTCGTCCGATTGACGTGGACCAGACCACCGAGGAGCTGCTGAAGCTCGGCGAACGCCTCAAGCCGTACGTGGCCAACACCGGCCTGATTCTCAACAAGGCGCTTGACGAAGGCAAGACCGTACTGTTCGAAGGCGCTCAGGCCACCATGCTTGACGTGGACCACGGCACCTACCCGTTCGTCACCTCTTCCAACCCGACCGCCGGCGGCGCCTGCACCGGCACCGGCGTGGGCCCCACCAAGATCACCCGCGTAATCGGCGTCTCCAAGGCCTACGTCACCCGCGTGGGCGAAGGCCCATTCCCCACCGAACTGCTGGACGAGTCCGGCGAATGGCTGCGTCAGCAGGGCCACGAGTTCGGCGTGACCACCGGCCGCCCGCGTCGCTGTGGTTGGTTCGATGCGGTCGTCAACCGTTACGCCTCCCAGGTCAACGGCCTGACCGACATCGTGCTCACCAAGCTCGACGTGCTCACCGGCCTGAAGGAGATTCCGATCTGCGTGGCTTACGACGTGGACGGCGAACGTCACGACGATATGCCGACCGATCAGGCCGCTTTCGCCGCCGCCAAGCCGATTTACGAGACCATGCCCGGCTGGGACGAAGACATCTCCGACTGCCACTCCTTCGACGAGCTGCCCGCCACCTGCCAGGCCTACGTCAAGCGTTTGGAAGAGCTGTCCGGCTGCCGTATCTCCGTGATCGGCACCGGCCCGCAGCGCGACCATATCATCCAGATCAATTCGCTGGTCGACTGACCGTCGGCAACGAGTTTCCCGGCTTGACTGGCAACGACGCGGCACATGATATCCGCCGGCTGATTCCGCGATTCGACCACTTGAAGTGGAAGATGGCGGCGGCCGGCATAGTCATTGGTCTGGTTTCAGGATTGCTGGTCGTCGTATACCGTCTCGGCATCGAATACGGCACGGATGCGTCCCGCTGGATATATGCGCGGATTCGCGAGACCCCGTGGCTGATTGCGCCGTGGGCGGTTGCCGCGGTGGCGGCCGCGCTGGCGATCGCGTGGATGGTCGTCAAGGAGCCGATGGCCGGTGGCAGCGGCATCCCGCAGACCAACGGCGTGGTGATATGCGGCTTGAAGATGCGTTGGCAGACGATTCTGCCAGTCCGTTTCGTCGGTGGACTGTTGGGCGCGTTGTTTGGTCTGTCGCTCGGCCGTGAGGGGCCGTCCATTCAGATTGGTGCGTCGGGAGCGCAGTGTGTGTCCCACCGTTTGCGCGGCCACCGCCGTGAGGACATGCAGGAGCATTATCTGGTCACCGCCGGTGCCGCGGCAGGCTTGTCCGCCGCGTTCAGCGCGCCGCTGTCCGGCATGATGTTCGCTTTGGAAGGGGTGCATCGGAGTTTTTCCCCTGCGATTCTGATGGGCGCCACTGCCGCATCGCTGACCGCCGATTTCGTCTCGAAATACTGTTTCGGTCTGCGTCCGGTTTTGGATTTCGGTGATATCGGTCAGCTGTCGTTGGAAGAGTATGTGTGGCTGATTCCGTTGGGATTGGTGGCCGGTTTGGTTGGTTCGCTGATGAACCGCTCGTTGCTTGGCTTCCAGACGCTGTACGGCAAACTGCCGGCATGGAGCCGCCCGATGATTGCGATTGCGATGGACCTGACCCCCGTTAGGTAGACACCTCTGATTCCAGCCAGTGTGGTTGGGAAGGAAGGTAATCTACCACCATGCCCCGCAAGGTTTACACGGAACAGTTCAAGCGCGACGCCGTCGCGATGTTCGAGTCGAACCCGGATACCTCAATGCGCAAGGTCGCAGAAGAACTCGGAATCAATCGCTCGACTTTGGGATGCTGGTACAAGCAATTCGGCACTAACGTCGCCAAGGATGAAGATGCAGCGTCACCCGTAGAAAAGCTTGCTGATGCGGAAAGAATCCGCCAGCTAGAACGCGAAAACAAAAGGCTTCGTGAAGAGCGCGATATTCTGCGTAAGGCCGCGAAGTATTTTGCGGAAGAGACGACCTGGTGATCCGCTTCCAGTTCGTTGACGACAATCTCGCCGACTACTCGGTCAAGCGGATGTGCACAGTCCTGGGGCTAAATCGGTCTTCGTATTACAAGTGGAAGAACTCGGCTCCACGGCGCCGTGCGCGCCTTGTAGATGACGCTGTGGTGGCCGCGGAGATCCAGGCAATTTTCGACGCTGAAAACGGCGTCTGGGGCGCTCGTCGCATCACTGCTGAACTCAACGACCGCAAGCGCGACAACGGCACTACACCTCCGGCTAAGCGCATCAATCGCAAGAGAGTGGCTCGTTTGATGCGGGCCCAGAACCTGTTCGGATTTCAAAAGAAGCGCAGGGTCAAGACCACTGCGCGTGACAAAGGCCGGCGCGTGTTCGCAGACTTGGTGAACCGTGATTTCACAGCCTGTGCTGCCAATCGTGTGTTGGTTGGCGATATTACGTATCTGCCGATCGCAGACGGGGCGAACATGTACTTAGCAACAGTGATTGATTGCTTTTCTCGCAAGCTTGTCGGCTTTGCTATCGCAAATCACATGCGTACCGAACTGGTAGAAGAGGCCCTCGAAAACGCTTCCCACCTGCGAGGAGGTCTTGATGGTGCGATTTTCCACTCGGATCATGGAAGCGTGTATACCTCGTCGCAGTTCCAGGCAACATGCAAGCGCTTGGGCGTTGCCCAGTCGATGGGCGCGGTGGGAACCAGCGCGGATAATTCGCTCGCCGAGTCGTTCAACGCAGCTTTAAAGCGGGAGGTCCTCAAAGATGCGAAGACCTTCGCCAATCAACTGATCTGCCGCAGAGACGTCTTCCGGTGGTGCGTGCGCTACAACACGTGCCGTCGGCACACTTGGTGCGGGTACCAAACTCCCGATGAGTTCGAGTCCCAAGCCGCTTAAGGTCTGATAGGCTTACACCTACTTTTGTTCACCCCACGGTGTCTACTTTCCGGGGGTCGGGCCCGATCGCGTTGCCTGTCGGCATCTGGTTGCCCGACGTGCTCGGCGGCGGCTCGAATCTGATTGATACCGCCGAACATGCGCGCGTCGGCTTGGGAATGCTGTGTCTGCTGTTCGTGGCGAAGATGCTGTTCACATCCACGAGTTTCGGCTCAGGTGCGCCTGGCGGTATTTTCATGCCGATTCTTGCGGTCGGTTCGTTGGCCGGCGGCATCTGCGGTGAAGTGTTGCATCGAATCGGTGATCTGCCATCCGACGCAGTGGCGGTGTTTGCGGCGTGCGTGATGACGGGCACGCTCGCCGCGTCCGTGAAAACGCCGATCACGTCGATTCTGTTGGCTGTGGAGATGTCCGGAACGTTGACGCACATGCTGCCGGTCGCTGCCGTCGCTTTCATCGCGCTGTTGGTGTCCGATCTGCTGCGCACCAAACCGATCTATGGGGAGTTGCTGGAGCGGTACGTGCGTGCGCAAGGCATGCAGATGGCAATCGCAAGCCATGTGGGCAGCGGCATTATGGAACTGCCATTGGAAATGGGGGCGATTGCGGACGGCAAGCGGGTGCGTGACGTGCGTTGGCCGTCTGGGTGTCTGATCATCGGCCTGCGTCGCGGCGAAAGCGAGATCGTGCCGCGCGGTGATACACGGCTGCGTGCCGGTGACTATCTGGTGGTGCTGTTCAGTGGCGAGGAGGAGCGCGAGGTACGACCTGCGATGCGGCGGCTGTGTGATGCCCGGCTTGACTGAGCCTGGCTGAATTCGGCTGGACTCTGGATGTCCGAATCTGCGGAATCGGACATCCAGGGTGCATACGTTGGCGCTCCGTGTAAACTCATATGCGTTAGGAAGGCGGCAACCGCGGCCCAGCTCGTTGTTGCACGGCCTATGGGCGGAACAACGCTGTCCGCGGGAGGCCAGTACAGGGGGAGCGCAATGGAATCGCAAGAACAATCGCCGGGAGACGTGGTGACTGCGGGTGAGGACTCGCATCCCATCACGCAGGCAATCGACGCTGTTGAGGTGATGCATGCTGGTGCAACCGCGCCCGCCGCTAACACCATGGATCCGCCTACGATTCCCCTGGCGCCGATGAAACGTATGCAGGCGCGGTTCAATCCGCTCGCCGACGGACTGATGTATGTTGTGGTGTTCGTCGGTGGATTTGTTGGAGTCGGCTGTCGGCATGCGTTGGATATGCTTCTGCCGTCGGTCAGCGGGACGCCATTCGTTGTGGGCACGTTTGTGTCGAATATGGTCGCCTGCTTCCTGTTCGCGATGCTGACCGAATTCATGGCGACCGCTTCGTGGCTGCGTCGCCGGGTGCGGCAGGTTGTCAGCCGTGGCGTTGGGCTCGGCTTGCTCGGCGGGCTTTCGACGATGTCCGGCGTGATGCTGGAAACGATGGAAGGTCTGCACGAGCGGCATATCGCCAGTGCGCTTGGCTATCTTGCGGGAAATTTTGCAGGCGGTTTGCTCACTGCCGCCGCCGGCGTGGTTCTGATGCAGGCACTGCTGTCACGGAGTACTCGAAAGCGGGTTCGGGGTGCGTTTTCAGCTGTTTCCGTGTCCGATTCCGCCGAATCGGACACGCAGGGCGTACGCCATGTGAAAGTGGCCGACGTGGCGCGTTCTGCCGCGCAGGCCGCAATGGAAGCCGCGCAGACGGCCCAGCAGATTGCACAGACGGGACAGGTTCCGCGAGTCGAAACACCAACCGTGCCGCCGACCGCCAGCCAGCCTATGCAGACAGGCCGCGTTCCGCAGATTCCTCCGCTGGTCGTTCCTCAGCTGACACAGTCATCGCAGCCGTTGTTGCGCGAGCCGGATACTTCAGACTTGGGGCAGCTGCCCGAGCCGATTCAGCAGTCGCAACCAATCCAGCAGCCCCAGCAGCAGTCGCAGCCGATCCAGCAGCCCCAGCAGCAGTCGCAGCCGATCCAGCAGCCGGCTAACCCGCTTCCGCCCAGCTTCGAGCCCAAACCGATCACTGCGGAGATTTCGCTTATCGCCGACCCGGCTACCGGGGAGGTGCGCTGATGATGTGGATGATCTGTCTGTTCGGCGGTCTGGGCGCCATGGCCCGTTACGTGCTCGACGTGTCAATTCAACGAGGCTGGAATCGCGAGAATCGGAGAACGAACCGCAACTTCCCGCTATCCACGCTCGTCATCAACGGCGTCGCCTCGCTATGCGCGGGCATCGCCATGATGTCCTACTATTCGCAATCGGTGGATATGGACACGGTCATGATGTTCGTTGTCGGATTTCTCGGTGGTTTCTCAACATTCTCCACGGCGCTCAACGAAGTGGTTTCATTGATTCGCCAGCGTCGTTTTACGCTGGCTCTGGGCTATGGAATAGCAACCGTCGCGGTGCCTCTCATTTGCGTGGCCACCGGTTTCGGCATTGCGCTGCTCGCCAATCCGGCGTAATTTTCACGTTACGCGGACGGTCGCTGAGTAACATGAAAGAAATCTGAGCGCAACCGCCATCAAGGCCGCCAGCCCGGATGCGACGCTGGTGATTGCATTCGACCAGGCCAAGCCGCTGCTGAAGGATGGCAAGGATATCCAGTACCAGGGCCAGACCGGTATCGGACCGTTCAATAAGAACAATGATCCGAGCTCCGCGAACATCGGCGTCTACACCTTCGACAAAGACAACAAGCCGGTCTTCGACCACACCCAGTCCGGCGACGTGCCGACCGACTGATCGCAATGTAGGTCATCATCAATACAAGAAGACGGCGCAAAGTGAGTGTGGATGTCGCAAGCTTTGCGCCGTTTCTTTTGTTGTGCTGTGCTGCCGTTTTCCGTGTCGTGGGCAGCATACGAAAATCAATATTGAAAATCAAGTAAAGGGGTAACCCCGTTAAGTGATATACACGCCGGACTGTCGAACAGGTTCGAGAGAATGTAAATGAATGTAATATCTCGCGAGAAGCGCACGGAAAGCGCGCGGCAAGCACGTGAGAATACAACGATGGAACAGTGATAACGGGGAAGGTGCGATCATGGTCGGCATGCGCGATGTGGCGAAGAAGGCCGGGGTGTCTCTGAGCACCGTCTCGCTGGTGGTGAACGGCAACGGGTACGTGTCTGATGACATGCGCGAACGTGTGCGCAAAGCCATGCAAGCCCTCAATTATGTGCCGAACGAGCTTGCCCGCAATCTGTATCATGATTGCACGAATCTGGTCGGCGTCATCGTGCCCACCATCCGCCACCCGTTCTTTGCGACGTTTACCGCACATCTGCAGCATGCGCTCGCCGCGCAAGGATTACGCACTATGCTGTGCTCTACCGCAGATGAGGCGGACGGCGAAATCCAGTATGTCGACATGTTGCGTCGGCACATGATGGACGGCATCGTCATGTGTGCGCACACTTCGCATCCCGGCGATTATTGGACGTCGATTCATCGCCCGATCGTCGCGTTCGACCGTGTGCTTGGAGACGGTATTTCGTCAATCGGATCCGACCACGAGCAGGGTGGGCGATTGATTGCGCAGATGCTGATCCGCAATGGTGCCAAACATGTGGTGATGATTGGCGGTCCGCGAGATCAATTCTTCGATTTGGCTGCGCGCGGAGAAGTCGAGGAAGGACCGTTCGATTTGGGAAAGACCACGTTCCCGACGGTGCGCTACTACCTCACGTTGGAACAGGAATTGACCTCCGCAGGCGTGAAATACGAGTATGTTGAAGCTGGCGAAGTGATGGATTTTGCCGGCTATCATCGTGCGGTCAGCAATGCGCTCGACAAGGTGACGACCGACGGCGTCGATGCCGTGGTCAGTTCCGATATTGGTGCATCGTTCTGCGTGCGCGAAGCGTTGGGCCGTGGAATTTCCATTCCTGACGAGCTGCAGATCGTTGCCTACGATGGTACGTATTTGACTGATTTGGCCGGCATGAAGCTGACCGCGGTCGCGCAGGATTTCTCGGCGATCGCACAGTCGGCGGCCGACCATATCGTGCAGGCGATTGCCAATGAGGAAGTGGCCGCGGCTAACGCTTCACGCAAGAACATCCCCAAGCCGTTCGAGCCGAACGTGCTTATTCCCATGACACTGGTGCCAGGCGATACCACGCGTTGATACTGTGCGTCTTCATGCGTGTGCCCGGTGTGGATCGCATCGATTTCAGCGGCGTCCACAACCGGCGAACGCCCGTCGATAGTCGTGCTCATCATCCGACTTGTGCACATGTGTCCGATTCTGCCGAATCGGACGTCTGAGTTCCGAAAAATGTGTTCTGTGTGTCCGATTCTGGAGAATCGGTCATGTGTGATGTGAATTGGGATGTTTGGATGTCCGTTTCTGCAGAATCATCTTTGCTCTGTACTCGTTGATTCGCAAATACGGCGCATGGCTCGTCATACCGGCCATGCTCGGCGGCGCGGCCTTCCTGGCGGACTCGGTGCTGACGCCGGCCGTGTCGATCTCGTCCGCCGTCGAAGGCCTGAAGACGCTGCCGGCGTTGGAGCATCTGTTCACCGAGAACAAGGATCTGACGATGATGATCACCGCGGTGATCATCGTGATCCTGTTCGCCGTGCAGTCGCGCGGCACCGAATCGATCGGCAAGGTCTTCGGCTCGGTGGTGATGGTCTGGTTCGCGTTCCTGGCGATCGTCGGCGTGGTAGCCATCGGCAACGACTGGTCCGTGCTCGCCGCACTCAACCCGTACTACGGCATCAAGTTCCTGTTCAGTCCGAATAACGCCACCGGTCTGGCGCTGATGGGCACCGTGTTCCTTTCGACCACCGGCGCCGAGGCGCTGTACTCGGATATGGGCCACGTGGGCCGCGGCAACATCTACTTCACCTGGCCGTTCATCAAGGTGGCGCTGGTGCTCAACTACTTCGGCCAGGGCGCGTGGATGCTGCGCAACCAGAACAACCCCGAACTGGCCGACGCCGAGGGGATCAACCCGTTCTTCCAGATGATGGATCCGAACGTGCGCTATGTGGCCGTCGTGCTGTCGGTCACCGCCGGCATCATCGCCTCCCAGGCGCTGATTACGGGCGCGTTCACCATGGTCTCCGAGGCCACCGGCCTCAACTGGATGCCGCATCTGCGGGTCCGTTACCCTGCCCGTACCCGCGGCCAGCTGTACATTCCGGTCGTCAACGTGGTGCTGTGCGTGGCCACGCTGGCCGTGCTGCTGCTGTTCCGCGATTCGGAACATATCTCGGCGGCCTACGGCTTGGCACTGACCATCACGATGATCACCACCACGATCCTGCTGGGCATCTACCTGTGGCACCGCAGCAACAAGTTCGGCGCCGTTGTGTTCACCATCGTGTTCCTGGCGATCCAGGTCCTGTTCTTCGCCGCCTCGATGGCCAAGTTCCTGCACGGCGGCTGGTTCACGCTGCTGCTCACGCTGGCGATCCTCATGATCATGTACACGTGGAACGAGGGCACCAAGCTGGAGCGCTCGCAGCGTCGGCACATGATGCCGAAGGACTTCCTCCCCGCGCTGGACAAGCTGCACGGCGATAGCCGCATCCACCGGTTCGTGGACAACATCGTCTACCTGACCAGCGATCCGGACCTGAAGCGTCTCGATACGGACATCTTCTTCTCGATCTTCGCCGACCACCCCAAGCGCGCCCGCGCATGGTGGGCGGTGGCCGTCGAGACCACCGACGAGCCGTTCACCCGTGAGTATTCGGTCGAGAGCTTCGGTACCGACTACCTGTTCCGTGTGCGCATCCGCCTCGGCTTCAAGGTCTCGCAGTCCATCCCGGCCTACCTGCATCAGATCATGCACGATCTGGAGAAGACCGGCGAGCTGCCGAACCAGCAGTCGATCTACCCGAAGCTTGACGCCGATCCCGGCATCGGCACCATCCGCTACGTGGTGATCCACAAGGCGCTGATGCCCGAGTCGAAGGTCTCCGGCCGTGGCGCCCTCTCGCTGCAGATCAAGTACGCGATCCGCCGCGTGGCCGGTTCCCCGGTCAAGTGGTTCGGCCTGGCGCCGTACAACCCGCTGGTCGAGGTGCAGCCACTGTTCGTGTCCAC
>OGZV01003022.1_pt1 | contig 12046 bp, 9 predicted proteins | sample 1576861 | NCBI WGS metagenome assembly OGZV01 (sample SAMEA3541501, study PRJEB24748) | human gut metagenome | biome: human gut; feature: human-associated habitat; material: faeces | place: China | collected 2012
TGCCAGCGACAACAAGCGGAAGCGCTCCTGAAAACAAACAGTTCTATTTTTTATAGTTCTATACACTTTGTTGGCATGCAATTGACATAACCTGCGGAAATCCGTAACACCACCTACAGGCGGCAGTTCATAAGTTAAACTCCGGTTTATATCAGTCCAACCTCACGGAATACTTCACTCAGTTCTGCCGGCATAGCGCCGGCCAGTGATCTGGCCAGTTCTTCCGGTGTGCATTTCCGGCAGCCAAGTACCCATTGGACAGTCATAAAGATAGAACCCTGACAGTACATTTCCAATTGAAATTGCAGATGCGGAGAAATCTTTTTGCCGGTACGGCTTTCAATCTGATCCGTATAGAAAGCGGTGATCAACTGGAAATCATGATCGCGCAGACAATTCTGGTCATCGTTTTTAAATGCAGCCTTGAAAAACAGCTTTTCTTCCTGAATATAGGTAAATTTATTTACAAGACTTTCATAGACAGATTTTCCTTCCCCCATATGTTCAAAGGATTCTAAGAGAATTTTGTCAAAATACCAGTTGATGAGGTCATATTTATCCTGAAAATTGCGGTAAAAAGTCTGTCTTGTGACACCGCATGCTTCTACAATTTCCTTCACAGTGATTTTTTCTACAGGTGCAGTTTTCATACAGCGTTTCATGGCATCTGCCAGCTCATATTTTGTTCTTTCGTTGGATTTTGTGATTGCCATAGCTTTCTCCTCATTTGTGCAGACCTTTCCGGATAATCACATTTTAGCATAAATCAAGTCTGTTCGGAAAATATTTCTATATGAAAAAACAGTAAACATTCCAAAATTTTTCTAAAATGAGGTTTTATACTTGCCAGACTCCATGTTTTGAAGTATAGTACTCTTCGCTTTGCTGATTCAAAAGAGAAGAGAAGGAGACAACAAAATGACATTTTATCAGGAGTTACAGCTTAGTTCTGCCGGTTCAAAACAGTTGATCAAAAATACGACAGACAAAAAAGAAAAATGGCGTCATATTCTTATCTATAATTTTAAAGTATATCTTGTTATGGCTTTTTGTGTGGCGGTTGTCACATTGTATACAAAACTGACAGGGCAGGAAAACAGCGTTGTAGGAGTAACGGTCCTGTTGGCGCTGCTTGTGCTGAGACAGGCAGATTTTGGCATACGGACGAGTCATGGATTGTTGTCCATTGTGGGAATATTTACGATCATGATGGCTGGCCCGCGACTGGCAAATATGGTATCTCCGGTGGGAGCATTTTTTATAAATTGTGTCTGTATCCTGCTTCTTATGATTTTTGGGTGTCACAATGTCATTATGCATAATCATTCCACGTTTGTGCTCGGGTATCTGCTCTTATATGGATATGATGTGAGTGGCAGAGCGTTTGCGCTGCGGGTGATTGGACTTACGGCGGGAATGCTTGTGTGCATGGCGGTTTTTTATAAAAATCAGAAAAACAGACCTTATCGCAGGACATTTAAGGATTTATTCCGGGAATTTGATGTTCGGTCTGCGAGAAACCAATGGTATCTGAAACTGACACTGATCGTCTCAAGTGCAATGCTGATCGTTTCACTGCTTGGACTTCCGAGAGCAATGTGGGCAGGGATCGCATGTATGTCAGTCTGCCTTCCATTTACAGAGGATGGAAAAATGAGGGCGGTGGACAGGGGCGTGTTTAATATTGCCGGATGTGCGCTGTTTCTCGTCCTTTATCTGATACTGCCGGAGTCAGGAAGAAGTATGATCGGAATTATTGGTGGGATCGGCGTGGGTTATTCTGCCGGATATAAATGGCAGACGGTTTTTAACACGTTTGGAGCGCTTGCAATTGCAGCTTCATTGTTCGGACTGCCGATGGCGTTGCTGCTTCGGACAGGAATCAATGTGACTGCCTCTCTTTATACAGTGGTTTGTAATGTCGTATATGACAAATTGCATGGCAAAAGAGCAGAAATCGCAGAAAACCTCGTAAAACCATAAAAAACACTGGTATTTTGCAAAAGTGTGTGCTATAATCCTAGAATGACTGCGATAGTCGTAGTACGCCCATTTTTAGGCAGAGCCAGAAAAACCGCGGGTTTATGCGACTTTGGACGTGGCTCGATTAGCGCATTAAGCGTGAAATGTACATGGATATTTTATATATATAAGGAGGAAAATCATTATAATGAGTGTACAGGTTGAAAAATTAGAAAAAAACATGGCAAAACTTACTGTTGAAGTACCAGCAGAGGAAGTAGAAAAAGCTTTACAGGCTGCTTACATGAAAGAGAAGAACAAAATCAGCATCCCTGGTTTCCGTAAAGGTAAAGTTCCAAGAGCTATGATCGAGAAAATGTACGGTGCAGCTGTATTTTATGAAGAAGCAGCAAACATCTTAATTCAGGATAATTATGCAGCAGCTATGGAAGAGAGCAAAGAGGACATCGTTTCCAGACCAACAATTGACATTGTTCAGATCGAATCCGGAAAACCTTTCATCTTCACAGCAGAAGTGGCTGTAAGACCGGAAGTGACACTTGGAAAATACAAAGGTGTTCAGGTAACTAAGATCGACACAACTGTAACAGACGAAGAAGTAGAAGCAGCACTTGAGAAAGAGCAGCAGAAGAACTCCAGAACTGTAACTGTAACAGACAGACCAGTTGCAAACGGTGATACAGCAGTCATCGATTTCGAAGGATTTGTTGACGGCATTGCATTTGAAGGTGGTAAAGGAGAGAATCATCCATTAGAGATCGGTTCCCACTCTTTCATCGATACATTCGAAGATCAGTTAGTAGGACACAATGCAGGGGATGAAGTAGAAGTTAACGTTACTTTCCCAGAGAAATATCAGGCAGCTGATTTAGCTGGAAAACCAGCCGTATTCAAAGTTAAGATCAACGAGATCAAAGCAAAAGAACTTCCAGAATTAAATGATGAATTTGCTTCTGAAGTATCTGAGTTTGATACATTAGCTGAGTACAAAGAAGACTTAAGAAAACATCTTGAAGTTGAGAAAGAGAACGAAGCAAAACGTACAAAAGAAGATGAAGCAATCAAGAAGATCATCGACAAATCCACAATGGAGATCCCGGAAGCTATGATCGAGACACAGTGCGAGAACATGATCAATGAGTTCGCACAGAGAATCGCACAGAGCGGTCTTTCCATGGAGCAGTACATGCAGTTCTCCGGTATGACGATCGATGGATTAAAAGAGCAGGTTCGTCCAGAAGCTGAGACTCGTATCAAGAGCAGCCTTGTATTAGAGCAGATCGCAAAAGAAGAGAACATCGAAGTTTCTGAAGATGAGATCAATGCAGAAGTTGAGAAGATGGCAGCTCAGTACGGAATGGAAGCTGACAAGTTAAAAGAGTACTTAGGAGAAGCTGAGAAAGAATCCATTAAGAGAGATTTATCTGTGACAAAAGCAGTTGACTTAATTATGGAGAACGTAAAAGAAAGAGCAAAAGCTAAGACAAAGAAAGAAAAAGAAGCTGAAGCAGAAGAAGGAACAGAAGAATAATTCCGGCAGCGTACAGCAGACAGAGGATTGCATATAATATGCAGACCGGAAATATCACAGACTGGCTCTTATGAGCCGGTCTGTTTGAGATTTATGGCAGAATGCATTTGATGAGAAAAAAGTTCAGTATTTTTTAAAATTCGAACAAGATATTAATTTTTCATAAAACATGTTTTTTTCCTATTCCAACGTCTCTGCATTTGTGGGATAATATTTATCAGTGCAGTGTATGACCGATATATTGCAATAGTGAAAAAAGTGTGGATTCAATCATAGTGCGATTCCAACCATATTTATGAAAAGGAAAGGGCAGGTAAGAGATATGAGTTTAGTACCTTACGTCATTGAACAGACAAGCAGAGGAGAGCGTAATTACGATATTTACTCCAGATTATTAAAAGATAGAATTATTTTCCTTGGAGAAGAAGTGAATGAGACAACAGCAAGCCTTGTTGTTGCACAGTTACTTTTCTTAGAGTCCGAGGATCCTGGAAAAGATATTCATTTATATATCAATTCCCCGGGTGGAATGGTAACAGCAGGTCTTGCTATTTATGATACGATGCAGTACATCAAATGTGATGTATCTACCATCTGTATCGGTATGGCCGCCAGCATGGGAGCATTTTTACTTGCAGGTGGAGCAAAGGGCAAGAGACTTGCGCTTCCGAATGCAGAGATTATGATCCATCAGCCATCCGGCGGAGCAAAAGGTCAGGCAACGGAGATCCAGATCGCAGCGGAAAACATTTTAAAGACAAAGAAGAAATTAAATGAGATTTTAGCTGCAAACACCGGAAAACCTTATGACGTGATCGCAGCGGACACAGAGAGAGATCATTATATGTCCGCTCAGGAAGCAATGGAATACGGACTGATCGATAATGTGATCACAAGCCGCTAATAAATAGAGACATTGGAGAATAAGAAATGACAGGAAGAAATGACGAGAGACTGCGCTGCTCATTTTGTGGTAAGACTCAGGATCAGGTCCGTAAACTGATCGCGGGACCAAACGGAGCCTATATCTGTGATGAGTGTGTAGACGTTTGCGCCGAGATTATAGACGAAGAGTTGGAGAATGATGAATTTGACGGAAATCTGGAAGAACCTGCGGAGCAGATCAATCTGATCAAGCCGGAGGAGATGAAGGCATTTTTAGACGAGTACGTCATTGGCCAGGATAAAGCGAAGAAAGTTTTGTCCGTTGCAGTTTATAATCATTACAAGAGAATTATGGCAGGATCAGATTCAGATGTAGAATTGCAGAAGAGTAATATTCTTATGCTCGGACCAACCGGTTCCGGTAAAACACTTTTAGCACAGACTTTGGCGAGAGTGTTGAATGTTCCGTTTGCGATCGCAGATGCAACCACACTTACCGAGGCAGGTTATGTGGGTGAAGATGTCGAGAATATCCTTTTGAAACTGATCCAGGCTGCTGATTATGATATTGAGCGTGCACAGCACGGTATCATTTACATTGATGAGATTGACAAGATTACAAAAAAATCTGAGAACGTTTCCATCACAAGAGACGTTTCCGGCGAGGGTGTACAGCAGGCGTTACTTAAGATTTTAGAGGGAACGGTTGCTTCTGTTCCGCCACAGGGTGGAAGAAAACATCCGCAGCAGGAACTGATCCCGATTGATACTACCAATATTTTATTTATCTGTGGTGGTGCTTTTGATGGATTAGAGAAGATCATTGAGACACGTCTCGACCAGAAATCCATTGGATTTAATGCAGAAGTACACGCCAAAGATGAGTACAATGTAGGGGAAGTATTAAAACATGTACTTCCACAGGATTTTGTGAAATTCGGACTCATCCCTGAATTTATCGGTCGTGTGCCGGTAACCGTAACACTGGATATGTTAGATAAGGATGCGATGATCCGTATCTTATGCGAGCCGAAGAATGCACTTGTAAAACAGTACAAAAAGCTGTTTGAATTAGACGGTGTCAGTCTGGAATTTGACAAGGATGCACTCGGAGCAATCGTGGACAAAGCGCTTGAGAGAAAGACCGGAGCGCGTGGTCTTCGTGCAATCATGGAGGCTGTTACATTAGATCTGATGTATCATATTCCATCCGATGAGAGCATTACAAAATGTGAGATCACCAAAGAAGATGTAGAAAAGAATCTTGCAATTGAAGAGAAAGAAGAAAAAGCACTTGTTGAGAAGTTAGAACAGGCTTCTTAAACAAAAGATAACAGCAGGAAAAGCTGTTACAGATAAAGGAATTATAGAAAATGGATACAATGATTATGAAAATGCCTGCAGTTGCCCTTCGTGGAATGGTGATCCTGCCGGGAATGGTAGCCCATTTTGACGTAAGCCGTGCAAAATCCATCAAGGCAGTGGAAGAGGCGATGATGGATGAGCAGAAGATTTTTCTTGTGGCACAGAAAGATGTGGAACAGGAAAATCCTGATATCGAGGACTTATTTAAGATCGGGATCATTGCTGAGGTAAAGCAGGTAATTAAGTTACAAAATAATATTGTACGCATTTTGGTAGAAGGGAAAGAGCGGGCAGAATTGTCCGCTTTTCTTGAAAATCCGGACTATCTGCTTGCGGAGATCATTCGATTTGACGAGGAAGTGGATGACGGACTGCCAGAAGAAGCGAAGGAGGCAATGCTTCGGAGCATTCAGGAGACATTTGGTAAATATGTGGTCGTCAATCCCAAAATGGGAAAAGAGCTGCAACGCCAGTTAAGTGAGATCACAGATCTGGAAAAACTGATGAATCAGCTTGCCAACAGCCTTCCGGTACATTTTGAGGAAAAACAGAAAATCTTAGATGCGGTTTCTATGACCGAACGTTATGAGGTTCTGATGGCACTCTTATTAAAAGAGATCGAGATCATAGCCATCAAGAATGATTTTCAGGCGAAAGTCAAGGCGCATGTGGATAAAAACCAGAAAGAATATCTGCTGAGAGAGCAGATGAAAGTAATCCGTGAGGAGCTTGGCGAAGATAATACGGAATCAGACGCAGATCACTTTATGGATGCTCTGGGTAAGATCAGGGCAGACAAAGAAGTGAAAGAGAAGATCAAAAAAGAGATCGACCGTTTTAAAAATATCAGCTCCAGCTCCTCTGAGAGCGCTGTGGCGAGAGGGTATATTGAAACACTTTTGGAGCTTCCATGGAATAAGATATCCAGAGATAACAAGGATCTGAAAAATGCCGAACAGATTTTAAATGCCGATCATTACGGCCTGGAAAAAGTAAAAGAGCGTATGTTGGAATTTCTGGCTGTCCGCAATCTCACCAGCAAGGGCGAAAGCCCGATCATCTGTCTGGTAGGACCGCCGGGAACCGGTAAAACGAGTATTGCACGATCCGTTGCAAAAGCGTTAGATAAAAAATATGTGCGGATCAGTCTCGGAGGTGTCCGGGATGAGGCAGAAATCCGCGGCCACCGAAGAACTTATGTCGGAGCAATGCCGGGACGTATCGTGAACGGACTGCGCAGCGCAGGCGTGAAAAATCCGCTCATGCTGTTAGATGAGATCGACAAGATGAGCAGCGATTACAAAGGGGATACGGCAGCTGCATTGCTGGAAGTCCTTGATGCGGAGCAGAATAAGAAGTTCCGGGATCATTATGTCGAGATACCGATCGATCTTTCAGAAGTGCTGTTTATTGCAACAGCAAACTCGGTGCAGGATATTCCAAGACCGCTGTTAGACCGTATGGAACTGATCGAGGTGACCAGTTACACAGAGAATGAGAAGCTTCACATTGCCAAAGAGCATCTGCTCGCAAAGCAGATGGAGCGCAATGGAATCAGACCGGAGCAGCTCTCCATTACGGACAAAGCGATGGCAAAGATCATCAGTGGTTACACAAGGGAAGCCGGTGTGCGTAATCTTGAACGTAAGCTTGGCGAAATCTGCAGGAAAGCAGCCAGACCGCTTTACGAGGGAGAAAAAGAGAAGATTAAAGTTACAGAACAGAATCTTGAAAAGTTCCTCGGCAAAGAGAAATACAGTTTTGATAAGAAAAATGATACGGATGAAGTAGGAATCGTCCGTGGACTTGCATGGACAAGCGTTGGTGGAGATACTTTAGAGATTGAAGTCAACATCATGCCGGGAAAAGGTGAGTTCCAGTTGACGGGACAGTTGGGGGATGTGATGAAGGAGTCTGCACAGGCAGGGATCAGCTATATCCGCTCGGTCAGTGAAGAATATCACATTCCGAAAAAGTTTTTTCAGGAGAATGACATCCATATCCACATCCCAGAGGGTGCAGTGCCGAAGGATGGACCGTCTGCCGGGATCACGATGGCGACAGCCATGCTATCGGCGATCACGAAGACACCGATCCGTGCTGATGTCGCAATGACAGGCGAGATCACGCTTCGCGGCCGTGTGCTTCCGATCGGTGGACTGAAGGAAAAAACACTGGCAGCCAAAAATGCAGGGATTAAGACCATCTGTGTACCGAAGAAGAATGAGAAGGATATTGATGAGATTTCACCGGAGATCAAAAAAGGTCTGGAAATCGTGTTTGTAGAGCAGATGAAAGACGTGCTGGATGTGGCGTTTGTAAAGAAGTGAATTAAGAAGAGGAAAAGACAATGGTAATTAGAAGTGTGAATTTGGAGACTGTCTGTGGTATCACAAGTAAAATACCGGACAATCCATTTAATGAAGTGGCATTTGCAGGAAAGTCAAATGTAGGAAAATCGTCCATGATCAATGCGCTGTTAAACCGCAAGTCGCTCGCAAGGACATCGGCGCAGCCGGGAAAGACTCAGACCATCAATTTTTACAATGTCAACGATGCCATGTATCTGGTCGATCTGCCCGGTTATGGATATGCAAAGACCTCTGCCAGCGAGAAGGAAAAATGGGGAAAAATGATCGAGAATTATCTTCATACCTCTAAAAAACTGCAGGCAGTCTTTTTGCTGATCGATATCCGTCATGATCCGTCTGCAAACGATAAAATGATGTATGACTGGATGGTTTATCAGGGATTTACACCGATTATCATTGCCACAAAGCTTGATAAGATCAAACGAAGCCAGATCCAGAAGAATGTAAAAGCAATCCGCGAAGGGCTGAAAGTAAAGCCGGGTACGGTGATCATTCCATTCTCTTCCGAGACAAAGCAGGGAAGGGATGAACTGTGGGAGGTTATTGATTCCTTTGTTCTGCCACAGGAGGAAACTGAGGAAAAATGACATTGCACTGCAAAATCGTTCATGGTAAAATAATAGTATAAGTGTCAGACAAGACAAAAGCAGCCGGAGATACTTTCCGGCTATTCTGTGAATATAAAGGCGCATCGGAGGATGGTAGAGATGAAAAAGAAGAAAATTGTGATTGCTCTTGGACATGAAGCATTGGGAACAACACTTCCTGAACAGAAAGAGGCAACGAAACGAACAGCAAAGGCAGTGGCAGATTTTATCCGTGAAGATTATCAGGTTGTGATCACACACAGCAACGGACCACAGATTGGTATGATCCATACTGCTATGAATGAATTTTGTAAATTATATCCGGAATATACTGCAACACCAATGTCTGTATGTTCTGCAATGAGTCAGGGATATATCGGTTACGATTTACAGAATGCGATCCGTGCGGAATTATTGAACAAGGGAATCTATAAACCCGTTTCTACGATCCTTACACAGGTTGTGGTTGATCCATATGACGAGGCGTTTTACAAACCAAGCAAAGTCATTGGACGTGTGCTGACGGAAGAGGAAGCAGAGGCAGAGGAGAAAAAAGGAAATCACGTTGTCAAAATAGAAGGCGGGTACAGACGAATCGTTGCAGCGCCAAAGCCAATGGATATCGTGGAGATCGATGCAATCAAAGCATTGTCCGATGCTGACCAGATCGTAGTTGCCTGTGGAGGCGGCGGCATCCCGGTATTAATGCAGGACAACAACTTAAAGGGTGCCAGTGCTGTTATTGAAAAAGACCTTGCAGCAGGAAAACTGGCAGAACTGCTGGATGCAGACATGCTTGTTATTTTGACAAGTGTTGACAATGTATGCTTAAATTATGGACAGCCGGATGAAAAACCATTATCAACCATGACTGTTGCAGAAGCAAAGAAATACATGGAGCAGGGACAGTTTGGTGAGGGCGATATGCTCCCTAAGATAGAGGCGGCCATCAACTTTATCGGTGACTCTGCGATCAGATCCGTTCTGATCACAAAATTGAACAAAGATGGTTCTAATATTCATGGCGGTATGGGAACCATGATCACAAAATAATGTTTTTGACATAATGTTTACAAAAAGAGCAGGTTTTTTTACAAAAGAAAGCTTGCTTTTTTTATGTTTATTTCGTATAATCTCTCCGTAGATGGAGTCGCCGTACCAAAGAAGAAATTTAAAATTTATTATACATTTTTCACAAGAATACGAATTAAAACGGAAAGAAGAGACTGTATTATTGTGAAAAGTGTATAAGTTTTAAGTTTTGCAGAACCTGGTTCGCCGGCTCCGTGCTGATTTAGGGAGATTGTTAAAACTATAACAGAAATCAGGAGAGGCATATGCATTTCGAATGAATAAAAATCAGCAGGAAGCAGGAACACTTGAAAAATGAAACCATAAAAAGAAAGGAAGAATTTATGACAAGAAGAACAAAAATTATCTGTACGTTAGGACCATCCACCGACAATGAAGCGGTGATGAGAGCATTGATCGAAGAGGGAATGAACGTTGCACGTTTCAATTTTTCGCATGGACCGCATGATGAGCAGATGGGAAGATTAAAAATGCTCCGCAAACTGCGCAAAGAATTGGGAAAATATGTTGCAGCTTTACTTGATACAAAGGGACCGGAAATCCGTCTCGTAGAATTTGAAAAAGGAAAAACAGAGTTAAAGACAGGTCAGACTTTTACACTGACAACCGATGATATTCCTGGAACAGATGAGCGCGTATCAATCACTTACAAAAATCTTGCAGATGATGTAAAGCCGGGCGATCATATTCTGATCGATGATGGTCTGGTAGGTCTGGAAGTTGTAGAGATCAAACCGGTTGCAAAACCAGTGAATACCAAGGTCAACGCAAGAGATATTGTCTGTAAAGTGTTAAATGATGGTGTGATTTCCAATAAAAAAGGTGTGAACGTTCCGAACGTTGACCTCACGATGCCATTTATCAGTGAAAAAGATTACGGAGATATCTGTTTTGCGGTAGAAAATGATTATGATTTTATCGCAGCTTCCTTTGTCCGTACCGCAGAGGATGTTATGGAAATCCGCAAAATCCTTGCAGAAAAAGGTGGCGAGGATATTAAGATCATTTCCAAGATCGAGAACATGCAGGGTGTCCGCAATATCGATGACATTATCCGTGTCTCCGACGGTATCATGGTAGCGCGTGGTGACATGGGTGTTGAAATCCCATTGGAAGATGTTCCGGTTATGCAGAAAATGATCATCAAAAAAGTATGTGAGGCTGGAAAAATCGTTATTACAGCAACTCAGATGTTAGATTCCATGATGAAACATCCAAGACCAACAAGAGCAGAGTCCACAGACGTTGCAAATGCTATTTATGACGGAACGAGTGCGATCATGTTATCCGGAGAGACTGCTGCAGGAATGTATCCAATTGAAGCTGTAAAAACAATGGTCCGTATTGCAACCCGCACAGAGCATGATATCAACTATTTACAGAGATTCAGACAGCGCAGGACCATGTGTAACCCGGATGTGACAAACGCAATCTCACATGCAACCTGTACGATGGCTGGTGATTTAAGTGCAGCGGCAATCGTGACGGTAACGAAGTCCGGACGTACTGCGAGAATGATCTCCAAATACCGTCCAAACTGCACGATCATTGGTGAGTGCCTGACAGAAAAGGTATGCCGTCAGTTAAACCTTGAGTGGGGTGTAGAACCGATTCTTATCACAGAGGAACAGGATGCAAGCCAGTTGTTTGAGAAGGCAGTTGATGTGGCAGAGATGGCAGGATTTGTTTCCAAAGGGGAATTAGTTGTTCTGACCGGTGGTGTTCCACTTGGGGTATCCGGTACAACGAATCTCATCAAAGTACAGGTCGCAGGACATATTCTTGTGACAGGAAAAGGGCTAAACGGAAAGAAAATTTCTGGAAACCTTTGTGTGTGCCACAGCAATGAAGATTTAAAAAGCTTTAAAGACGGTGATATCATTGTCGCAGCAGACACCACAAATGAAATGATGGCACAGATGCGTCAGGCTTCCGCACTGATCGTAGAAGCAGAGGGTGCAAACTGTCATGCAGCAATCGCAGGGTTAAGCCTTGATATTCCGGTTCTTATCGCAGCTAAAAATGCATTGGATGTCTTAAAGACCAGTGCTTACGTTGAAGTGGACTGCGAGAGCGGGGTTGTAAGTGCGAACTAAACCAGAGTTTCACTTGCGTAGTGTCGCAGATTCTGTGGTGCTTTCTTAGGGCTTGAAGGGCAGATATAAGCGTTCTCTCGCAAGTCAGAATTTTATATGTAATGAAAAAGAAAAACGGTATAAACGAAATATTAT
>OGZV01003035.1_pt1 | contig 12000 bp, 9 predicted proteins | sample 1576861 | NCBI WGS metagenome assembly OGZV01 (sample SAMEA3541501, study PRJEB24748) | human gut metagenome | biome: human gut; feature: human-associated habitat; material: faeces | place: China | collected 2012
CCGGAGGTGCAATCGCATCTTTTGCAGCGCTTGCAACTATGGCAGGACTTCCTGCAGGTGTTATGGGTGTTTACATCAGTATCAATACACTCTGCGATATGGGTGCTACCTGCGTTAACGTTATTGGCGATATGGCAGGCTGTGTAGTTCTGAAAGAGAAAATTAAGCTTGAGGATTAATACATAAGGAATACAAAAAAGTTGTTGTATCTTTTCATATTGGAAATGAAAAGTACAACAACTTTTTTATCACCCTTTAACAGCTCCGCTCATTAAACCATTCTCTATTTTTTCCTGGAAGAAAATATACGCAATAATTACCGGAATGGTTGTAAGACAAATTCCTGCCATGCTGGAACTATAATCTGTACTGTATTCTCCAAAAAATGCAAGAAGTCCCATAGAAATAGTACCTTTATCTTTATCAGAAATAAAAATAAGAGGAAACAACAGGTTATTCCATACCTGTATAAAATTAAAAATTGAAACACTTACAATTCCCGGAACTGACAGTGGCAAAATCATCTTAAAAAATACTTGATAAATATTTGCTCCATCAATTACCATCGCTTCTTCTAATTCTGTCGGAATTCCATTCATAAATCCAGTAAGAATCAAAATTGTCATTGGAAAACAAAACGCCGCATAAAGCAAAATCAATACCGGATAATTATTCATAATTCCAAGTTTTCCAAAAATATAAGACAACGGAATTAATACCGCCTGAATAGGAATCATCATTCCTGAAATAAACAGTAAATATATTTTTGATTTTCCGCGAAACTTAAATCTTGCCAGAACATACGATGCCATTGCTCCAAAAAGACCTGATATCGCAAGAGTTCCAACTGCAAGAATAATTGTATTCAAAAAATATCTTCCTATATTTCCCACATTCCATGCAGTTAAATAATTTTCTATCCGTAATTTCTTAGGTAAAGCAGTAAATGATGAAAATATTTCCAAATTTCCTTTAAAAGAACAGAAGATTGAAAATACCATCGGATAAATATTGATCAAAGCAACTATAATAAATATCAGAAATCCTATATAATACCCTGCGGAATGTTTTTTTGTTTTCATGATCTATCCCCCCTAATATTCTATGGATTCTTTCTGATTCATAAGTTTCAAACTAAAAATAGAAACAGCAGCACTTAATACAAAGATGACCGTAGCAATCGCACTTCCAGTTCCATAATGACCATATCTATAAGCTTCATTATACATTAAAAGTGCTGGTACAATAGTACAGTTACTGGTTCCTCCTGTAGGTGTCAGAATGTATACAGTATCAAAAATCTTTAATACTCCAGTAATCACCATAATCGTAGACATTTTTAATGGTTCCCAAAGCATTGGAATATAAAGATTCCAAATCTTTTTCCAGCCGGTTGCTCCATCTAATTCTCCTGCTTCCAAAACAGAATCCGGTATAGAAGTAAGACCAGCCAAACAAATGATCATATAATATCCTACACTGGTCCATGTACTGACAACAATCAGACATATCAAAGAAGTTTTAGGATTAACCAGCCACTGCTGAATATAATTTCCAAGTCCAATTTTAATAAGAAGACTATTCAGAATTCCCTTGTCAGTAGGAAAATAAATAAAATTCCATAACAATGCTACTGCTGTCACTGATAAAATCATAGGAATAAAAAATGCAGCTTTAAAAAATCTCTGTCCTTTTTTGAAATGATGGATCAGTAATCCAAGTCCAAATCCAATAGGAACCTGCAAAATAACACTTACAACAACGTAAATAAGAACATTCTGCAACGACTTAAGAAAAACTGCATTATGGAACAGATTACTATAATTCTTAAATCCTACAAATTTAAGCGGCACCGCCTGAAGCCCAGGCCAGTCATTAAATGAAAAATAGACAGACATAACTACAGGTATCAATTCAAAACAAAGATAGATCAATACTGCAGGTATCAAAAATACCGCAATAACTTCCTTATTTTTTCCAAAATAACCCCTCCTCTTTTCTATTTTTGAGTAAACAAAAGGAAGGGTGCTCTCCCCCCTTCCTTTTGCTTTATCTGTCAGCTCTGTGGACGGTTTGCATCAATATCTGCCTGAATAGTCTGTGCTGTATTCTCAGCGGAATCAGACAGCATCATGTTCAAAATTCCATTTCTTGAAGTATCTACTAATGTAGAGCAGGTATCATAGTCAAAATATTCTCCTACAGAATCTGTAATAGTACCTGTATATTCAACCATATCTTTGAAAATCTGCGGTGCGTCTTCCGGTGCATCAATATCTTTATATGGAGCAACTCTCATCGCTGCATTCATACGTTCCTGAATAGACTCTTTAGATGTCATATATTTCACCAGTTTTAGAGTTGCCTCTTTTTCCTCATCACTCATAGTTCCTGAAAACATCCATCCGGAAGTATATACTACATGTGTATCTTTATACTCTGGTTTATCTTCAAAGTATGGGAATGCAAAGAATGAAATATCATCCAAAATTTCTGATTCAGAATTAAACATTTCAGGAATGATAGGGCTGCTGTGAGAAATCATTGCTACTTCTCCGGTGAGGAACTGATTCATCTGAGTATTATAATCCATTCCTTCAAATCCCTCTGCAAAAGCACCTTTATCTTTTAAATCTTTTGTAATCTGTAGGCATTCTACTACATCATCATCCGTCCATTTTTTCTCGCCAGTACCCAATTTTATAATGCCATCTCTTCCGATTCTTTTAGCAAGAATATTATTAAAGATATGTCCCATAACCCAGGTATTCTTTCCGCCTACTCCAAACGGAGTAATTCCGGCAGCAACCAGCTTATCAATATCCTCATACAGTTCATCCATTGTTTCTGGAGTTTTCTCAATACCGGCTTTTTCAAATAAAGCCTTATTGTAGAAAATAGCATCCACATTCAGTTCATTTGGCAATGCATAGATTCCATCCACTCCATAAGCACTCAGATCATATGTATCTAATGCTCCATCCAGGAACGTGTTCTTCCATTCTTCATCTTCGTTAAGTGAATCTGTCAGATCCAACAGAACTCCATTCTGTGCCCATTCTTTCAGGCCGGCAATTGCCGGATAATAAAAGATATTTGGTGTTTCTCCTGTAGATAATGCAACTTTCAGTTTATTGTTATAAGCAGATTCCTCATAAACAGAATCGTTCTGAACTTCAATATCAGGATTTTCTTCCATAAATGCTGCAATCTGGTCTTCATAAACCTTTGCCATAGGTGTATCACCACTGTCACGGCTCATAAATGTAATCTTAACTTTATCTGCTGCAAATACCGGTGTAATAGATGATAATGCCATTGCTGCCGCTAATACAGCCCCTAAAACTTTTTTCCCTGTCTTCATATAAAAACCTCCTCTTTTCCTTACTAATTTTTGTAACAAACAGCAGTCATCTGATGTCCCTTAATCTCTTTTAGAGTAAATTCAAGTTTTTTTCCATCCTGTACAAATGGAACTTCCTGTTTATCGGGTATTGTATAAATTTTCTCTACTTCACGTTCTTCTGTCATAGTAATCTTAAGATTATATAAAGGAATAATATCATCAACAATCTCAAGATTTTTACATTTCTTCACCGGTACATAATGAAGTACATGTACAATTCTTCTGTTCTCTTGTTCCTGATCTAACACTGTAACTTGTGTTGTTGATGATCCATTATGCTGAATCAGCGGATTCGGAAGCATTCTGTCTAATTCATTTCTCAGGATCTTTTTATACCATGCAGGTGCCCAGTTCTGATATGTTGTAAAAATCGGATGAATAAAATACGCTGTATTTTCTGTTTCCACAATACCAGGATATACTTCTTTTCTTCCTGATGGAGAATGAAGATGAGAACAAAAATGTTCATATGTACGATTAAATACCGGCGGGATTACTTTCTGGACAAACTGAGCCTCATCTGTCGCTTCTACAAGTGTTCCTTTGTCATACATTACATGTTCTGCATCTGCAAGACCCTTTGCCAGATGTTCTTTCGGCCATATAAAATCCGGACTATATGGTGCATCTCCAAGATATTTTACTGCCAGTTCTGAGATCATAAATTTCTGGTGATCTTTGTCAAGACCAGACTGATAACTTGCCAGTAATTTGCCTCCTGCATTTATATAAGCACTCAGTTTCCGGCCTAATATTTCATCTACAGGAATTACATCCGGTAAAATTAACAACCTGTATTTTCCAAAATCAGAAGTACTGTCAATAAAATCAAACTGATATCCATATTCCATCAGAAGTCTTGCCACACCTTCAGATGCACCTGGAATCTGTCCTGCTACGCCTGTAGCATAAAATTCTTCTGCTGTAAAAACACCAATTTCAGATACTGGTTTTGCATTCTCACACCAGGGTTCTTTTTCTTCTACAGATTTATAAACCCTTCCGATCTGCTGATACATATCCTTATTCAATTTTCCCCAGTAATCCATCTGGTCACCAATCGTACATTTGCATCCATGGGAAAGCATGGAAAATACTTCATATTCCATAGCTGCCTCATTACGAAATGCATGAAAATCGCCCCATTCTGTGTGGAATCTGCTTGTCAGTCCAAGACACTCTTTTCCAAAATTCCTCATATATTTAGCAGAAACAGGAAAATCAAGATATCCCCATTCTACTCCCGGAAGAGATTCAAAAGAAAAATACGAATAATCCTTTATCACTGGTTTATCGAGATATCCAACATGTCCTTTGTTATAGCAGACATGAAAATCTGGATTATATTTTTTTGCAAATGCGGTCAGATCTTCGACCATATCATAATAAGTCCACCTTGCAAATTCCTGACGGTCTTCCTTTTTTGCAGGATTCAGACCTTTTTCCCGCATAAGTTTCTGGCAGGATGGACAGCAGCATTCATTCATAAAAGCTGCATCATACCATACTCCATCTCCCGGAATCGTTTCCAGAACTTCTCCGAACTGCTTTTTCAGGAAATCACGATACGGTGTATTTACACAAAGGTTTTTATAAAAACCAGCCTCAAAATACCCCTTTCCCTTATAGTCCTGAAGTGCTCCGTTTTCATCAATACAGATCCATTCCGGATGCATATCTGCGATTCTCTTGTTCCAGCGAATGGTTGTATAAAGGTTTACCTGTATTCCACGTTTTCTGCAAGCTTCAGCCTGTTCTCTCAACAAATCTCTGTGTGCCAGATGAGGATGGACCATTTCCGGAAACATTTTGGAATCATAATATAAATTTCCGTGATGTCCACAAGAAAACAAAGTAATAGAATTCACGTGCGCATCCGCAAGAGTCTGGGCAAACTCTTCCGCATCAAATTCTGAGCAGACCCCCTCAATGGCTTCACTGGTGTGAAAATCCAGATGAATTTGTCGAAATGGAATTTCCTTTTCAGCCATTTCCTTTTACCTCCTGTCTTTTGATGAGACAAGATTACCATTTTTGTGCTATTACGTGAATGTAGATTCTTTGGACGTCTGGGAAATATTTTGGATAATTACATTTTTCTCTCTTCCTGGTACTTAGACGGAGAAATACCATAATACTTTTTAAAATTCTTGCTAAAATAATAAACGTCACTGTATCCTATTGACTCTGCAATTTCTATAAGTGTTTTATCCGGATACTCTGTAAGATATTTCTTTGCCTGTTCCAGACGTGTCTGAGTCAAATACTTACTTAATGAACATCCTTTTTCTTTTTTAAATATATTACTTAGATAACTCGCATTCACCCCAATTGTATCTGCTACCAGATTCAAGCTCATATCAATCCTACTATAATTACTATCAATAAAATCTACTGCATCATTTACTTTTTTCTTTGTTGCAGGAAGTTTATTTTCTGCTGCACATATGCGGCATTTTTCCAATATACACATTAATACACTTCTAATTTCTTCAATTCCACCATTATTCTGCAATCCTGTTAATTGTCTCTGTTCTTTTTCCACAACTAAAGAAAAATCAACTCCCAGTTCAGACATATACAGACAAATATGGATCAGAATATCCGTAGATATATATACTGCTGTGTCAGAAAGGACATTCTGTTCTTCCATTTGAATAAACATTTCACCTATCTCTTTTGTAAGCATTTCATATTCATTTTTTCTGATATAATACAAAAATACTTCCGAATCATATAACGATGATCGTATAAATTGAAACATATCTACTGGCTCGTAAATCAGAATTTTCTGTTCTGTTTTTCCTTTTCTGGCTGCAGAATATGCCTCCTGATAGGCCGCTTTCAATTCTCTGATGTCTGAAAATACCCTGCTGATTCCTCCATTCCAGTTCCTTTTACTATTCATAATTTCCTGCATATAAGTACAGAGAAGCTGAATCTGATATTCCATATTCTCTTCTCCAAATAGAATAAAAGCATATCCTTGGTTCATAGAAATCATTTCATATACCGGAAAATAATCCTGGATTATTTCTTCCATTTCTTCTGCCATTTTGTTATTCTGTTGTTTATTTTCAGGTCTAATCAAAGCCACTGATAATGGTTTATCAAACGGAATCTTCATTTCCTCCCATTTACTCTGCTGATTTTCAGAAGGTACCATACCTGAAAGCTGTTCTAAAAGAAACTGATCCTTTTGCATTTTCTTTACAGAAGATTTCTGTCTATAAATATGTTCCAGTTTTTCTTTACACTTCTGAAGCTCTTTTGTTAATTCTTCAGGGTCCAACGGTTTCAGCACAAAACTGACTGCTCCAAAAGAAAGTGCCTCCCTTGCATATTCAAATTCACCATAAGCGGTCAATATAATTACTTGTATTTCTGGAAAAATAACCTTTACTTTTTTAGATACTTCAATTCCATTCATATATGGAATATTAATATCCATAATTAGAATATCCGGCTTTTCTTCCAAAATTTTCTTTAATGCTTCTTCTCCGTCTTCTGCTTCTCCGCATATTTCCATACCCAGACTATTCCAGTCAACTGTTTTTTTCACTAACGCTCTCTGCAAAAATTCATCATCTACAAGGAATACCCTCATTTTCTATCCTCTTCTCTCTTAAAATCTACAGGAATGCACACTGTTGCCTTCGTTCCCTGACTCAGTTTACTTTCTACTGTAAGACCATATTCTTTTCCAAAATAAATCTGCAATCTTTGTTGAATATTAAATAATCCAAATGCTGAGCCTTTTTCTCTGTAATCTTTACTAAACAGTTCTTCTAATTTTTCTTCTGGAATTCCAAGCCCATTATCTGACACCTGAATAAAAACCTTATTCTTCTCTTTCCATCCTTTGATTCGGATAATTCCTTTTCCCCTCATTTCCTTTATACCATGATATATAGAATTTTCTATCAATGGCTGAAGTGTCAGTTTTACAATCCACTCCTGCAAAATTTCATTTTCTATATCAATCTCATATTCTATTTTATTTCCATATCTGACTTTCTGTATTTTTATATAATTCTCTATATTTGTTATTTCCTGTTCCAGCGGTATTAATGTTTTTCCATCGCTAAGTGAAGTTCTATAAAATGTACCAATCGCCTGAATCATGATAAATGCTTCATCCGGACAATTCATTTTGATAAGCGAACTTACACTATTCAATGTATTATATAAGAAATGTGGATTAATCTGTGCCTGAAGTGCTGCAAGCTCAGATTTTCTTTTTGCCCGTTGCTCTCTATATACCTGATCAACCAGCTGCCTGATTTGTTCAGACATCTTATTAAACTCTTCCGATAATATTCCAATTTCATCCTCATACAATACAGGAACACGTACAGAAAGATCTCCTTTTCCAAATTTTTTCATGGTATCTGTCAAATATATCAAAGGCTTTGTTACACTGTGAGAAACCCTCAGGCTGAAAAATGTGCTGATTAAAGCAGCAATAATTCCTACTACATAAATAATCTGTGTCATCGCTTTCCCGGCTTTTGTAAGTTCATTCACTGGTGTCAGACCAATCATAAGCCAATCCAGTGTAGGGATTACTGACGCTGTCACAAGATATCTTTTACCGTCAATCCTGAATACTTTTCCTCCTTTTTTATTATCTTCAGCCCATTGAAAATACTCTTCTTCCGAAATATTTCCTGATACATCCTGATCATTTTCTATTTTTTTGTTTCCATCTGTATCAGCAATCAGATAACTGCCTGTCTCCCCATATCTGATATGTGCAAAATTATTTATCAGAAGTGGCGACTGATATTCTATAAGAACATATCCTTTAATAAGTCCCGAATCGTAATCTCTATAATATCTGATATAACCAATTCCATTTTTCTCATAATCTCCCAGGGATACTTCATATAAATCCAACCATTTTACGTTATAATTCTCTTTTATTATGTTAAAAAACTGTTCGTATTTTGATGCCTCAGATCGAATACTGTTAGAATTTACCATATGTCCATATGAGTCAAAAACAGAAATACTGCTATACTGTTTATCTGGATACAATGCATCCAAATAATCCAGACGTTTCTCTACCTGCATTTTATATTTTAACTGATCTGCTGATTCCTCAGAATCCTGTAAAAACCAGTTTTGTATTGCTTCATCTGTTAATATTACCTTAGCTATCTTTCCCGAATTCTCTAATATACTCTGACTGTTATCAGACACTATCTCAAACTTTTCCTTATAGCTTTCGCTGGTGATATTTAATACTGATTTTTCGTATAAAAACTGAATCAATACAGTTAATACAAGGATTGTGAGAAAAAAGAAGCCAATACTTGTAAGAGAAAATTTTTTCGCCAAAGACAGCTCATGATATTTTTTACGCATTCGCACCACCCCCACTTATTAATCCAACATTACCAAAAAAGCCGATACACTGTTTCCGTCAATGTATCGACCCTTAATGATTATTTCCTTTTTATTTACAGATACTGACTAAATTCCACCTTCTCCTTATTCGGTCCTTCAATTGTAAAGAACTTCACTCCATTTTCCCAGAATGGCAGGAAATGAATGGTATCTTGTGTAGAATTTAAACCAGCTTCATTGATATACTGGAAAATCTCTTCAATATCTTTTACGTCAAGTGCAACATGATCGATCGCGCCATGCTCCATTTTCGCTGCATGGTTCTCATAAGTCTCCACTACCAGAGTTCCCAGTTTCAGGAAAACAACCTTCTCGTTTGCTTCCTCATTTACCGTCTCAAATGCTGTTTCAAAACCTAATTTGTGATAAAATTCTACTGTTTTACCAATGTCATTTGTCGGAATTCCAATGTGCTGTACCCCTGTTGAGTAGTTCTTTAAATCCATAGTTTTTGCCCCTTTCTGCTGATCCTTGTGACTTTTTGTCGCTCGTTATGTCAGACTGCTTTTCATAATCCGTTACTGAGAACGCAATAACCAGTAACCATAATCAGACTTCTCAGTCACTGAATATCTCATTTTTTTACAATATACGCAGAAAATTATTCGGTTGTCAAGTGAATTTGTAACTTCTATTTATACTTTATTTTATCCTCATCCATGAATAAACGTTCCTATCCCTTTGTCAAAAAGACTCTAAAGCTATTATTTCACGATTATATTTTGTGCAAAATTCCCATGACATAGAATCCCAATAACTGATAGAATAAATACGACAAAAAATGTCGCTTATCCATTGTCAGACGGGTAGGCGGCATTTTTGCGTTTATATGGAGTTTTTTATTATTTTATGAGGAGGGCTTAACTATGCCAAAAACAAAATTTCAGGAATTTATTTTCACCCTTATCACATCCGGCTGTATAATCTTTATCATGGGCGTTTATAACGTCGCTATCCACACCGGTGGACTTCAGGCGGCTACATTCAGTCACGCACTGCATTCTTTTCCGCTGGAATGGTTCATCGGATTCCTCTGCGCATTCTTCATCGCCAGCAAAACATCCAAATATTTCGCGTTCCGCGTAGCCAAACCAACTGACCGCCCGATCTTCATCATCCTCTGCATCCAGACCTTCACCGTCTGCACAATGGTACCGCTGATGAGCCTGCTTGGAACCATCGAATCTTCAGGAATCACTTCAAATCTCATCTTCATCTGGCTCCAGACCATCTGCCTGAACTTCATCATAGCCTACCCACTGCAGATCCTGGTTGTCGGACCATTCTGCAGATTCGTATTCCGTCACCTGTTCGTATCAGCAAGTCAGGAAAATGAAGGTAAAATAGAACATGAAATGGAACAGCAAGGATTTGCGGAATAAGTCCATATAATAATAGGTAATTGCGAAACTCGCGGTGCTCGTTCGTAACCTTGAACCAAAACAAGGAAGAATTCGCGAAGAGCACGACTTGTGGAATGAAAAATGGATAATCGCACATGTTAGGCGCACTTTAATAAGCTATGGACTTTATGAAAGTGGTAAGTCCTAAGCTATGAGTGGTTTTATGCTTCGAATATATTCGTGGTGATTGATCTTATCTGCGAGAACAACAGTAATAAGTTGTGTGATCCCGGCAAGAATCAGATCAGCATGCAGAGTCCTCTCATTTTGGGTTCGGCGTCCTGCAAGACAGAGATTGTCTTTGATGTGGTTGATATCTCTTTCGACAACAGTCCTGATTTTATAGGTATCATCCCATTTTTCGGTGCCGCGGATCGTTCCGGGATAAGCACGAAGATCCTTTTCCGGGTAGATGTAGACCATCCGCCCACATTTAGAAGAAGTACAAGGGTTGTCACAGAAACAATGACGATGGGATTTTTGAGTTGATTTATCATAAATCCATTTCATTCTTGGACAGACAAATTTATATCTTGTTACTCCACTGTGAAGTTTGGAAGTGCCTTCGTACTTCATTTGTAAAGAAGGATCATGGGGACAACACGGAATACCATCTTCATTGATGGAATAATCCAGATTTTCAAGTCCGGATCTTGCATTCAGCGGAATATAAGCTTTCGAGAAATGTTTGTCATTACCAAAAGTGTTACCGGTAAGAAGGCTCTTATAGAGCTGAGCGGTATCGAAAGCAGCATCACCCAGGAAGGTTTTTGGATTAATCAAAGGATGCTTGGAAAAGAAGTCCTTAAGTGTGGGGATTAAAAGCTTTGAATCATGAACACATTTATCTTCGTCAGGGGAATCGGATTTCTTTTCGACAACGATATCAGGATGTGAAGCCATAAAGTTTTTGTTATAAAAAGATATGTGGCGGATGATGCCCAATCCGTTAGTGACAATGCCGAACTTGAAGACATAGCAAAAATGCCCATTGATATAGAGCTGCTTAATCTCAGGATTAGCAGAAGCATGAGAAGGCATGGAACCATAAGCAGCTTTATAAGGATCATAGGATTTATCAAAGCCCTGAGCTTTCGCGTATGCCTTAAGCTGTTTGATGATCCTGTTAGCATACTTGGGATTATTTTCGGTAACAAATGCTTCTATGCCGGAAGAATCAAAGATGGTCATATCCGCTTTTGCAGAGTCAATCGCCTGACAGATAGGCTCGGTAACATCAACAAGGTTATCGAAAACAAGCTGGAGGTCATCTAAAAAATCCTGTTTGAATCGGGTGATTTTGGAAGCGTCTGGGACTTTAGTAAAACCACAGAATTCCCGAAGTGATTTTGAGTAAGCGAGAAAAGTCAGGAGAAGCTGATCCGTAGGGATAGAGAAAATACGTTGAATAATCAAAGCCCACAGAAAAGCTTGCAAAGGGTATTTACGGGTTCTGCCCGTCGATGCATAGAAATGATTTCTAAAAGAAATCGGAATTAACTCATCAATATCGATATGGGTTTCTAATAGAGAAAGAAAAGCAGGTTTGTCATTTTCAAATTTTTCATGGCAATCTGAAAAAATATCTGCCAAAGAAAGCTGTTTATATGGTATCATAAGTATCAGAATAACTCCTTTCTTGGATGTAGGTTTATAGTTTTTAGTCAACTCTATTATACCATATCCGGTGAGGAGTTATTTGTTTATAGGTAACAAAAAATGCCGTATTTATGCAATGTCATTAACTTAAAAGCAGAAGATATTTATTCCTAAAAGGAT
>OGZV01003042.1_pt1 | contig 11957 bp, 7 predicted proteins | sample 1576861 | NCBI WGS metagenome assembly OGZV01 (sample SAMEA3541501, study PRJEB24748) | human gut metagenome | biome: human gut; feature: human-associated habitat; material: faeces | place: China | collected 2012
TGGTCGATGGTCCGGTGACCGGCAAAGTCCTGCCCGCCAGCAGCGCGCCGCAGATGGGCGCCGCGCCTGACGAGGCAATCAATCAGGTTGCGAAGTTGATTGCCCAGGCGAAGAATCCGGTGTTCCTGCTTGGATTAATGGCCAGCCAGACGGAAAACAGCGCCGCGCTGCATCGTTTGCTGGAAACCAGCCATATTCCGGTCACCAGCACCTATCAGGCCGCCGGGGCGGTCAATCAGGATAACTTCTCGCGCTTCGCCGGGCGCGTTGGGCTGTTTAACAATCAGGCCGGTGACCGCTTATTGCAACTGGCCGACCTGGTTATCTGCATCGGCTATAGCCCGGTGGAATACGAGCCGGCGATGTGGAACAGCGGCAACGCGACGCTGGTCCACATCGACGTGCTGCCCGCCTATGAAGAGCGCAACTACACGCCGGATGTCGAGCTGGTGGGCGATATCGCCGGCACGCTGAACAAGCTGGCGCAAAATATCGATCATCGACTGGTGCTCTCGCCGCAGTCCGCTGAAATCCTCCACGACCGCCAGCATCAGCGGGAACTGCTTGACCGCCGCGGAGCGCAGTTGAATCAGTTTGCCCTGCACCCGCTGCGCATCGTTCGCGCCATGCAGGATATCGTCAACAGCGACGTCACGCTGACGGTCGATATGGGGAGCTTCCATATCTGGATCGCCCGCTATCTCTACAGCTTCCGCGCCCGTCAGGTGATGATCTCCAACGGCCAGCAGACCATGGGCGTCGCCCTGCCGTGGGCCATCGGGGCCTGGCTGGTCAATCCGCAGCGCAAAGTGGTCTCGGTCTCCGGCGATGGCGGTTTTCTGCAATCCAGCATGGAGCTGGAAACGGCGGTCCGCCTGAAAGCCAACATCCTGCATCTTATCTGGGTCGATAACGGCTACAACATGGTCGCTATCCAGGAAGAGAAAAAATATCAACGCCTGTCCGGCGTCGAGTTCGGTCCTATGGATTTTAAAGCCTATGCCGAATCCTTCGGCGCGAAAGGGTTTGCGGTGGAAAGCGCTGAGGCGCTGGAGCCGACGCTACGCGCGGCGATGGACGTCGACGGCCCGGCGGTGGTCGCCATCCCCGTGGATTACCGTGATAACCCGCTGCTGATGAGCCAGCTACACCTGAGTCAAATTCTTTAAGTCATCACAAAAGGAAATGGAAATGAAAAAAGTCGCACTTGTCACCGGCGCCGGTCAGGGCATTGGTAAAGCTATCGCGTTACGCCTCGTGAAGGACGGTTTTGCCGTGGCGATCGCCGATTACAATGACGTCACAGCGAAAGCCGTGGCGGATGAAATCAACCAGCACGGCGGCCGGGCAATCGCGGTCAAAGTCGATGTTTCCGACCGTGAGCAGGTGTTTGCCGCCGTCGAACAGGCGCGAAAAACGCTGGGCGGATTCAACGTCATCGTCAATAACGCCGGGGTCGCGCCATCAACGCCTATCGAATCCATTACGCCGGAGATTGTCGATAAGGTCTACAACATCAACGTTAAAGGGGTGATCTGGGGGATTCAGGCGGCAGTCGAGGCCTTTAAAAAAGAGGGGCACGGCGGCAAAATCATCAACGCCTGTTCGCAGGCCGGCCACGTCGGCAACCCAGAACTGGCGGTCTACAGCTCGAGCAAATTCGCCGTACGCGGTTTAACGCAAACCGCCGCCCGCGACCTGGCGCCGCTGGGTATTACCGTTAACGGCTACTGCCCGGGGATTGTGAAAACCCCGATGTGGGCCGAGATCGATCGTCAGGTATCCGAAGCGGCGGGTAAACCTCTGGGCTACGGAACTGCCGAATTCGCCAAACGCATCACCCTCGGCCGCCTGTCTGAGCCAGAAGATGTCGCCGCCTGCGTCTCTTATCTCGCCAGCCCGGATTCCGATTATATGACCGGTCAATCGCTGCTGATCGATGGCGGGATGGTATTCAATTAATAAAAAATAAGCTCTGACATGGTTTGCCCCTGCCTGTTCGCAGGGGCTTTTTTTCGTCTATTACGCCGTTATTTGCCGGGTGGCGGCTACGCCTTACCCGGCCTACCGTTCGCGCGGTCACTGCCATTTGTAGCCCCGGTAAGCGACAGCGCGACCGGGGAGCAGTGCAGAAAAAGCAAATATTTACCGCGCCTGCTGCTGCGCCTGAGCCAGTTGGCGGGCAATCGCCTCACGGCGGGCATCGCCCTCCGGCAACAACATCAGCAACTGCTGTAGCGCCGCTACCGCCTGCGGATAGTCTTCATTGCGTACCGCGCTGAGCGCCAGCATCTCCAGCACCGGCAGGTTTTTCGGCTGCCGCTGATGCAGATCGCGCAGCAACAGCTCGCCCATTCGCATCTGCGCGTTATCGCCCGCCCGCACCAGCGCGCTGGCGTAATCAAAACTTGCCGCCGGGTCATCCGGCGCCAGCTTATGCACCCGTCCAAAAGCGCCGATCGCCGTCTCGCCATCGTTTAGCAGCAGGCCAAGCCGCCCAAGCAGCTGCCAGCCGGCAAGATCGTCAGGGCTAGCCTGCAGATGGCTGCGCAGCCCAAGCCGCAGCTGGGCCAACTCATCCATCCGCAGCGGCGCCGCGGTCGGATCTTTCGCCTGCGCCAGCAGCGCGGGATAATGGCGCTCGCTTTGTCGCCACAGCAGCACCTGACCCACATCGCTGGTTTTCAGATAGAGCCCGCCGCTGACGAAGACCAACAATAGCGCCCCCGGTAGCAGCAACCAGCGGCTAAGCGGCCGAACGCGCGTCGGTTCCTGCGGCGAGATATCCGCCAGCAACGTACGTTGCAGCTCGACGATCATCGCCTCATTACTATCAGTACGCTCCTGCTCAAGTTCGCGCAGTCGGGACTGGTACAGCGAGCGGTTAATGTCATTGCGATCCGCTGCTGTTTTCTGTTGCCGCGACCGGCGGTAACGCGGATCGAGCATACAGCACAACCCACCCAGCGCCATCAGTACGCCGCCGTACCAGATCCAGCGCACGAACGGTTTGTAGTACAGACGCACCGCCCAGCTGCCATCATCCAGCTCTTCGCCCAGCGCGGCGTAAAGATCGCGGGTAAACCCGCCGCTGATGGCCGCTTCGGTCATCATCATCCGGCTGGCGGTGTAAAAGCGTTTTTCGGCATACAGCGTGGCTTCCGGGCGACCATTGCGGCTGACGGCAATCACGCCCTCGCCGCCGCTCCAGTTCGGCCCAACGATATTACGCACGCCCTTGAAGACGAAGTGATAACGATGAATATCGAGGCTGTCGCCAGCCCGCATGCGGACATCGCGCTCGATGCTGTAGTTCTGGCTGAAGGTGATGCCAATGACGGTTACCGCCACGCCAACATGGCCGAGCACCATACCCCACTGGCTGCGGGTTAAGGTACGCAGGCCGCGCCAGAAACCGTGGCGATGCGTGGCCCGTTCATGGACTTCAATCAGCGCGAAGATAAGCACCCATAGCGCCATCATCAGGCCGATGACCGCCATCGCGGTGATGCGGTCCTGAAGAAGCCATGGTAACGCCAGTGAAAGTGACAACGTCACGACAAGTGATATCGCCAATCGTTTAAGCTGTTTACCTGGCTCATCGCGGCGCCAACGAATCAGCGGCCCCAGCCCCAGCAGCAGCGCAAACGGCGCCATCAGCGCGGTGAACATGGTATTGAAGAACGGTTCGCCGATCGATATCGTCCCCAGCCCCAACGCTTTATGCACCAACGGCAGCAGCGTGCCTAATAGCACCACCAGCATCGCGGCCATCAGCAGAATATTGTTGCCAAGCAGGAACGACTCGCGCGACCAGAGCGTATGTTCCACTCGCGCCCGCACTCGCCCACCTTTCACCGCATACAGCAGCAGCGAGCCGCCAATCGCGAGGGTCAACAAGGCCAGTATAAACATCCCGCGCGCCGGATCGGAGGCAAAGGAGTGCACCGATACCAGCACGCCGGAACGCACAAGAAAAGTCCCCAGCAGGCACAGCGAGAAAGCCGCCAGCGCCAGCAGTACCGTCCAGGCGCGGAAGCTGCCGCGCTTTTCGGTCACCGCCAGCGAATGCAGCAACGCGGTGCCGACCAGCCACGGCATAAACGAGGCGTTTTCCACCGGGTCCCAGAACCACCAACCGCCCCAGCCCAGTTCGTAATAGGCCCACGCCGAGCCCAGCACGATCCCAAGTGTCAGGAACATCCACGCCGCCTGCGTCCACGGGCGCGACCATCGCGCCCACGCGGTATCCAGCCGCCCCGCCAGCAGCGACGCAATCGCGAAGGCGAAGGCCACCGAGAAGCCAACGTAGCCCATGTAGAGGATCGGTGGATGAAAAATCATCCCGATATCCTGCAGCATAGGATTGAGATCGCGGCCATCTACGGGATACAGCGGCAGGCTGCGGCTGAACGGATTGGAGGTGAACAGAATAAAAAGCAGGAAACCGAAGGCGATCATTCCCATCACCGCCAGCACCCGCGCTACCGCGTCGGGCGGCATCTGGCGACTGAAGAGCGCGACGGCGAACGTCCACACGCTGAGCAGCAGCACCCACAGCAGCAAAGAGCCTTCGTGCGCTCCCCAGGTGGCCGCCACCCTGTACCACACCGGCAGCGCGCTGTTGGAGTTTTCCGCCACATAGCGCACGGTGAAATCATTGATTACAAAGGCATGCACCAGCAGCGCAAACGCGCCGATGATGCAGATAAACAGCGCGCAGGCCAGCGGCCGGGCTAATGCCATCAGCCATCGTTCCTGGCGCGCTGCGCCCCATAGCGGAAAGATACTTAGCAGCAGCGCCAGCCCTGCCGCCAGACACAGCAGGTAGTTGCCCAGTTCCGGCATCATGGCTGTGTCCCCTGTTGTTCAGGTGTCATCACGTTTTTTACCTCAGGCGGGGCGAATCCAGTGCCCCGCCCCGGCCCAGTTACTCTGCAGCAGCCGGCAGTTTCGAGACGTCGGCGTTACCTAACGCCTTCTCATCGCGAATCATCGACTTATCTTTTCGTACTTTCGCCACATCGCTGGCACTCACCGGCGGCGCGTTGTTGCCCCAACTGGTGCGGATGAAGTTGACCACATCCGCGACCTGTTGATCGTCAAGACGCCAGCCGAATGACGGCATGGTCAGGTTCGAGACCGCATCCTTCACCGCCGGCGTGGTGTTGCCGGTCAGAATGATGTGAATCAGCGAGGTCGCATCTTCGGTCTGCACCACCGGGTTGCCTTTCAACGACGGGAACGCGCGTTTATAACCGACGCCGTCGGTACGGTGGCAGGCGGCACAGTTATCGACGTACAGCGCTGCGCCGGTTTTGCTGTCATCGCCTTTCCACAGATCTTTCGCCACGCTATCTTCCACCGGAGCTGGCGTCTGTTTACCGCCGCGCGGCGGTAACGACTTCAGATAGCGAGCAATAGCGGTGATATCGTCATTCGAGAGATACTGCAGGCTGTGCTCAACCACGTCGCTCATGCCGCCGAAGACCACGGATTTATCATTGCGCCCGGTTTTCAGGAACTCGGCCAGTTCGGCCTCGCTCCAGCTCCCCAGCCCGTCGCGATTTTCACCGCGCAGGCTGGAAGCTACCCAACCGTCAATCGGCGCATTGCTACCCGCCAGGTAATCATCGCCTTCACTTTCGCTAAGCGCTTTTTCCTGCATCGTCAGGCTACGCGGGGTGTGGCAGGCGCCGCAGTGGCCAAGCCCTTCCACCAGGTAACGGCCGCGCTCCAGTACCGGGTCCACCTGCGGATTGGCGACAAAGTCGCTCGGCGTCGGGGCGAAGATGCCGCGCCAGAACGCCAACGGCCAGCGCATCGACAGCGGCCACGGGATGTCCGTGTCTTTGTTGGCGACGTTAACCGGCTCCACGCCGTGCATAAAGTAGGCGTACATGGCGCGCATATCCGCTTCGTTGATACGGGCGAAGGAAGGATACGGCATCGCCGGATAGAGCGTTGAGCCGTCTTTACGCACGCCTTTACGCACCGCGTCGTCAAACTCTTCGAAGGTATAACCGCCAATACCGTGCGCTTTGTCCGGCGTGATGTTGGTGGAATAAATGGTGCCGATCGGCGTTTCCATCGGCAGACCGCCGGCAAAAGGTTTGCCCTCTTTACCGTTGGTGTGGCAGGCCACGCAGTCGCCGGCGCGCGCCAGATATTCGCCCTGCTTAATCAGATTGCTGTCCGCAGGCGCCTCTTCGGCGAACGCCGCGCAGCTTAACGCACCGAGAACCAGTGCCGATAACCATTGCATTTTCATGATTTGCTTTCCCTTATGCCTGCACCAATGGACCCGGATTTCTCAGGTACTGTTCGCGGATAGCCTTCGCCGACCAGTAGGCCAGCGCGGCAACGGTCCCCGTCGGGTTGTAGCCCAGCCCCTGTGGGAAAGCGGAAGCGCCGATGACGAAGACGTTATGCACGTCCCAGCTCTGCAGATAACGGTTCACCGCGCTGGTTTTCGGATCTTCGCCCATCACCGCGCCGCCGTTCATATGGGTGGTCTGGTAGCTGGTGGTGTCAAAGTGGCTATTGGCGTTTTTCGGGCTGCCGAGCATATATTTCGGCTTCATCGCTTTGGCGATCGGCGCCATCTTGTCGAACATAAACTGCGCCATCTTGATGTCGTTTCCCTGCCAGTCGAAGGTCATGCGCAGCAGCGGCTGACCAAAGACGTTTTTGTAGTTCGGATCGAGATCGAGATAGTTCTGCCGATAGGACTGATGCGCACCGTGAGCATCCATCGACAGGTGGTGCGTGTAGGTGTCGGCCACCGCCGATTTCCATTTACTGCCCCACGCCGGGGTACCCGGAGGCACCGGCACGCCGGAGATCGGTTTAGTCCCCGCCTGGTTGACCCAGAACGGCGAACCACCGACGAAGCCCGCCGCGCCGTGATCGAAGTTATCGGCGTTGAAGTCATCGACGCCGACGCCGTTACCACCCGCGCCGATGAACGGGTTGGTGAAGGTATCTTTATCGAAAATGGCCTTGATAGTGGTCATGTTCTGATAGGCGAAGTTACGCCCGACCACCCCTTCGCCCGTCTCAGGATTGTACGGTTTACCGATCCCGGAAAGCAGCATCAGATGCACGTTATGGAACTGGAAGGCGCCGATAATCACCAGATCCGCCGGCTGTTCCATTTCACGGCCCTGACCGTCGACATAGGTCACACCGGTGGCGCGGGATTTATCGTCGGTCAGATTGACCTTCAGCACATTGGCGTTGGTACGCAGTTCAAAGCGTTTTTCCTGGCGCAGCGCCGGCAGGATGTTCACGTTCGGCGAGGCTTTCGAATACATGTAGCAGGCGTAGCCGCTGCAGAAACCGCAGAAGTTACACGGCCCCATCTGCGCGCCATACGGGTTGGTATAGGAGTCGGAGGTGTTTGCGGAAGGCAGGTTATAGGGATGATAGCCCACTTCCAGCGCCGCTTTTTCAAACAGCTGCGCCGACCAGGTATTTTTCTGCGCCGGCAGCGGGAAATCGTCCGAGCGATCCGGCGCGAAGGCGTTACCGCCGCGGCCTTTACCGACAACCTTCCCTTTAACCGACCAGGCGGTACCGGAGGTGCCAAAGACTTTTTCCGCTTTATCGAAGAACGGTTCCAGTTCGTCGTAGGTGACGCCGAAATCCTGGATGATCATATCCTGGGGAATAAAGTTTTTGCCGTAACGCTCTTCATAATGGCTGCGCATACGCAGTTCGATCGGATCGACGCGGAAATGCACGCCGGACCAGTGCAGACCCGCGCCGCCAACGCCGGTGCCCGGCAGGAAGGCGGCCAGTTGGCGATAGGGTACCGCCTGCTGGCTGGTGTTGTGACGAATCGTCACCGTGCTTTTAGAGAGATCCTGGAACAGCTTGCGGCGGATGTTATAGGTCAGCTCATCGATAACCTGCGGATAAGCGCCGTCCGGCCAGGTATCGCGCATCGGGCCGCGCTCCAGCGCGACGACGTTGAGCCCCGCTTCCGTCAGCTCTTTGGCCATGATCGCGCCAACCCAGCCGAAGCCAACGATCGCTACATCGGTTTTTTTCAATACGGTCGCCATGATTACGCCCTCTCCCCATTAATTGATACCGGCGGGAAGGGATAGCGTTCGCCTCGTTCAACCCAGTCCATAAAGTCGGCGCGCGCGCCGGGAAAATTAATCAGCGTCCAGCCGACCATGCCTTTATTGCCGCCATGGATAGGGTCGCTGAAGAAGCCTTCGCGGGTGTTTTGCAACAGATAGGAGAAAAACAGCGAGGCTGGCAGCTGTTTGAACTGCGCCTTGCCGGATTCCCACAGACCGAGCGCCTCATCCTGCTGTTCGCCGCTCAGTTCAGCAAAGCTCTTGTTATACTGGTTTTGACACCACTCTTCGGCATCGGCGATACCGAGGTTATAAATCTGTTTTGGTACCAGCGGCAGCTGGTAGCCCATCTCTTTCGGCACGTCGGGGTTAAATGGCCCCTGCATATACCAGATGGAACCGGTGGCATAAGGGGTGTTAAGCTGGCGGTCGATAAACTCCGGCACACCGGCCTCTTTGGCGCCGGGACCGAGTTCATCGGCCGGGATTAAGCGAGCGACGGCGGCGTTGATAAACAGCCACTCGCGATCGTTGAAGAATTGCGGCTTCCAGTCGCTGGATGTCGCGTTGCCACCGGCTGAGGGTGCGGAGGCCGCCTGTGCCGTGGCGCTCGCCGCCACGCCAATGGCGCCCACGCTGCCGCCGCCGATGACTACCGTTGGAATCAAGGCCATTGATTTTACTAAAAAATCACGCCTTGAATTGTTGGTTTTCTCGCTCGACATAATCACATTCCTGTCAATTAAAAATACTGTTTTGTCGCTTACAAGCCCAGCAAATCCCGCTCTGGTACCGATACCATTGAACTGTTGCGAAACAGACCGTCTGGCTTTGGCCAATAAGACGTACAATAAATCGCCAATAGCGATAAGATTTATAGGGTTATCGTTTGGATATTAGACGATTCTCAACGCAACGCGGGAAAATGGCGCAAATATTCACCGGGTTGTCACGATAAGATCGGGCATTTAATAACCTGAGTGCGGTAAGTCATGCGGAAATTTCGCGCCTTTGGTTTTACCAAAGCGCCAATAAAGGGTGATATGTATCACATTTGTTATTTTTTGTTTATGGTACATGGCAGATTAAGCACCTGTAAATACTCGCTTAATGAATAATTAAACAATTCGAGCTGTTAAATTAGTTAATCACCGTTGTTAATTAAATCGATACTGGTTCCCTTATCAATTTAACGACACGGTGATGTCGTACAGATATTCCCAACCACAAGGAGAATTTATGTTCGATCATGTCAAATTTGGCGTCAGTGATTATGCCGCGAGCAAAGCATTCTTTTTACAGGCGCTGGCGCCGCTCGGCGTGACGCTGGCGGGCGAAGGCGAGCCGGCTTACGGCGCGGAGCTAGCCGGGGCGAACGATGCCTCTTTATGCCTCTATCAAAGCGAAGATAAACCCGCGCCGCTGCATATCGCCTTTTGCGCCGAGAGCCGCGAGCAGGTTGACGCCTTCTGGCACGCGGCGCTGGCCGCCGGAGGCAAGGATAACGGCGCGCCGGGATTACGACCTAATTACCACGCCAATTACTACGCCGCCTTTGTCATTGCGCCAGATGGACACAATATCGAAGCGGTGTGTCATCTGACGCCCTGAGCAAAGTTTATCGCTGCGGAAAAACCCACACATCATCCGCGGGCAGCGTCAGATGACAATGTTCGGCATCACGCAGGGCCGTGCCGTAGGCGCGGATGGCAAAGTCATCGCCCTCGGTGCGGAACAGATATTCCCACCGATCGCCGAGGTACATGCTGGTCAGCAGCGGAAGTTCCAGCCTGTTATCCTGCGGCGAGCAGTCAAGGCGCAGCCGTTCGACGCGGATCACCGCCGTCGCCGGCTGACCGACGCTGACCCCCTCGCCCGCGCGTCCCCATAGCGCCCAGCTGGCGCCTTCAACTCGCGCGCGTCCGTCCTCCAGCGCCGTCACCTTACCGTGCAGGCGGTTATTACTGCCCATAAACTCGGCGGCGAACAGGGTGGCCGGATTGCCGTACATCTCCTGCGGCGTCCCCTGCTGTTCAATCACGCCGTTGTTAAGCAACAAAATGCGATCGGAGATCGCCATCGCTTCATTCTGATCGTGGGTGACCATCAGCGCCGACAGGCCCAGCTTAATAATGAGCTCGCGCAGGAATACCCGCGCCTCTTCGCGCAGCTTGGCGTCGAGGTTAGATAGCGGCTCATCCAGCAGAATAACCGGTGGGTTATACACCAGCGCCCGTCCTATAGCCACGCGCTGCTGCTGGCCGCCGGATAGCTGATGCGGATGCCGATTACCGAGATGTCCCAGACCTAGCTGCTCGAGAACGCTCTGCACCCGCTGTTTAATCTCGCCGCTGGCCACCTTACGCAGTTTCAGCGGATAGGCCACGTTGTCGAATACCGTTTTATGCGGCCACAGGGCGTAGGACTGGAACACCAGCCCGAGATTACGCTCTTCCGCCGGGATCTCGCTACGCGGACTGCCGTCATAAACCACGTTATTGCCGATGGTGATCCGCCCGGCGGTCGGTTTCTCCAGCCCGGCGACCGCGCGTAACAGCGTGGTTTTCCCGCTACCTGAAGGGCCAAGCAGCGACACCACCTCCCCGCGTTTGAGCTCCATCGACACCCCTTTCAGCACCGGGTTGTCGCCATAGGTCAGATGCAGATTGTCTACCGATAACTCAATCATGTAATTTCACTCCAAAGCGCAGGGCGATACCCAGACCGACTACCACCAGCAGAATATTGATAAACGATAGCGCCGCGACGATATCAATGGCGCCCGCCGCCCACAGAGAGACCAGCATCGACCCGATCGTTTCGGTGCCTGGCGACAACAAATAAACGCCGGTTGAATATTCGCGTTCAAAGATCAGGAACATCAGCAGCCAGGAGCCGATAAGCCCGTAGCGCGCCAGCGGAACGGTGACGTGGCGGGTGATTTGCCCGCGAGAGGCGCCAGTGCTGCGCGCGGCCTCCTCCAGCTCCGGCGCCACCTGCAGCAGCGTTGATGAGATAAGGCGCAGGCCGTAGGCCATCCACACCACCGTATAGGCCAACCAGACGCTGAAAATGGTGTTGCGCAGCGCGCGCAGTTGCACGATAAGGTGTTCGCGCAGCCAGTCGGCGATCGGCAGCGCCGAGAGCCAGCCGTTTTTCAATGACTGATCGAGCCACATCGGCACAAACAGAAACACCCACAGAAACGCCAGACCAGCCAACAGGCCCGGCACCGCGCGCGGTACCAGCACGCTGTAGTCGAGAAAGCGCGTGACGTTATCCGGTTTACGGTGCATGGCGATACCGACAAACAGATAGCAGACCACCGCCAGCGCGCCGCCGATAATCCCGATCGCCATCGAGTTGACGATCGCCCGCAGCAGGTTCGGCTGCTGCCAGATGTTGCGGAAAGTCGCCAGCGACAGCTCATCCCATAGCGAAACGCCAACGCCCCAATTGGAAATAAAGGCCCGTAGCGCCACACCCAGTAGCGGGACGCCGATGGTCACGGTTAACCACGCCACCACGACCGCGCCCGCGACCCAACGCCATTTCCCCAGCGGCAAGGCGCGCGACTGCGACGCTTTACCTTTCATGGTCACGAAGCGATTGGCGGTACGCATCAACCGGCGCTGCAACATCACCAGCGGAATGGTAATGCAGATTAACACCACCGCGACCGCCGCCATCAGATGGTAAGAAGGCGTTCCCAGTTTATTGGTCAACTTATAGAGATAGGTCGCCAGCACCATGTTGCCCTCCGGATCGCCGAGCACCAGCATCAGGCCAAAGACCTCAAGGCCGAGGAAGAACAGCAGCACGCAGGCGTAGAGAATGGACGGGCGTACCATCGGCAGGCTCACC
>OGZV01003043.1_pt1 | contig 11956 bp, 20 predicted proteins | sample 1576861 | NCBI WGS metagenome assembly OGZV01 (sample SAMEA3541501, study PRJEB24748) | human gut metagenome | biome: human gut; feature: human-associated habitat; material: faeces | place: China | collected 2012
ATTGTACAGGATATGCAATGAGTGCAGCTTTTAAGATTTTCTTAGCAGGACATAAGAGATATTGTTATAAGCATTCAACATTTATGTATCATCAAATGAGTTGTTGGAGAAGTGGTAAATATCAGGATTTAGTTGAAGATAGAGAAGAGATGGATTGGTTGAATAAAAAGATTGAAGAGTATGTAATCGACAGGACAAATCTCACAAAAGATGATGTTAATGAGATTCGTGAAAAGAAGAAAGATTTTTATATTCATTCTGATAAAGCAGTCAAGTATGGAATTGTTGATGAAGTTTTGTAGAGAATAATAGAAAATATTGAGGTGTTGAATATGGTTTATGGAGTATTTGGTGGTTGTTATAGTGACTGGTATGTAGTCGGATATTTCACCAATCGTCAAGATGCAGAAAAATATTGCTGTTTATGTGGGGATGGTAACTATTATGTAAAGCCATTAAAAGATTTAACTGATGAAAAAGATTTATCAAAAGTATCATTAAAATACTGTCATGAAGTTTTATTTGATTGTAAAGATGATGAAAACAGATGGGTTATGAGAGAAGAACCTGAAAGGTATAATTGCTATATTGATAATGATTTAAGATGTAATAGCGTAAGACAAGGTACGTTGCTTAAAAATAACTGGGTATGCTTTATTGTCAATATTGATCATGATGATAGGAGATTAGCAGAAAAAATTGCTCAAGATTATTTAGCTGAGCTTCGTTCTTATGGAGATGGGAAAATTTACGAAAAGAATATTGAATTGATGAATGATAAATTCGCACCATTCAAAGAAAAAGAGAGAATAAGAAAAGAAGAAGAAATTAAACAAAAAGAACTTGCAGAATTAGAAAGATTAAAAGCTAAATACGAAACAAAATAAACGACAGTTTCCTTGGAAGATTGGAGGTAAAAATGGACACAATTGTTGTAAATTTATTTGGTGAGCCATCAGCAGGTAAGAGTACATGTGCAATGGACATTACAGCACAATTAAAAAGACACGGTATCAATGCTGAATATGTTTCAGAGTTTGCCAAGGATAAGGTATATGAAAATAATGGTGAAGTATTTAAACACCAGGAATATTTATTTGGCAAACAATCATTCAAGATGGGTAGAGTTAAGAATAAAGTGCAGGTTATGATTGTTGACTCTCCTTTAATATTAAGTGCTGTATATAACACTGACGAAGTGTTGGGAGAAGACTTTAATAAGACTGTACTGAATGTGTTTAATTCATACAATAATAGAAATTATCTGCTCACAAGATATTACTCTTATGAGAACGAAGGAAGATTCCAAAATGAAGACGAAGCAAAAGAAATAAGAAAAGAAATTATTGATAAGTTAAATCAGTACAATATTAAATATGAAGAGATTGATTCTACAGAATCAAATTGTGAATACATAGTAGAAGAAGTTATGGAGGAAATTAGAAATGAACAGCAAAGGACATTTATTTATTAGTTTAGGAAAATCAGCAATTAGAGTGATTGGTGGAATTGTAACATTGTTAAATGGTTCGATTATTCCATTAGCGGTAGGAATTATTGTTGCTGAAGTTGGTGGTGTGTTAGAAGAATTGGTTGATGAGAGATAACAAGAATCCATTATTTCATGTAAGGACAGGAGGAAACAGGAGGAATTTTGTATGATAAAAGTAATTTGTGATATGTGTGGAAAAGAAATTGATTACAATTCAGATGGCGTAAATATAGATTTTAACCATTATGGTAGCGTAAAAATGAATGGCAAGCAGAAAGAGTATCAAGTATGTAACAAATGCGCTGAAAAGATTGATTTGTACATCAATGATAGTCAGAAAAAATAATTTGTTTAAACTTTCATAGGTATATTCATTAGGGCAATTCGCTCAATTTCGTAAATAAAAATAATCAGGAGGTAAATATATGGAATGGTATGTTTATTATCATGATTCCAATGCACAAAAAATTATTAAATGGAATATATTCAATCATGGAAGTTTTAAAAAAGAAGTTGATGTACTTTTAAAAGAGAAAATAGATAAGGATGATTTCTCTGAAAAATTAAAAAGAGAAGTGATGTATTATTTTTGGTCTAAGTGTGAATATGAAATAATTTTATCACCTTGGACTGGGCGAGCAGACGATATTAAGATTGATGTTTACGACCAAATAATGATGAATTTTGACAGGTTTGTTGATTATTGTTGGTCATTCAAGTCAGAAAAGCCTTAAAAATAAGGCGAAATTTGATATGAAATTTCCAAGTAAATTGGACTTTCATTGGAATTTGATAAATAGGAGGAATAAATGGGAACAGTTATTATTACAAACGACACGACAAAAACACCAATTACAATGATTGGATTTTATGCAGGTGTATGTTGGGGTGCTGATACATCTAATCAAGAAAAGAATTATAAGCGTGGCTTAAATTGTATTGAAAGTGTACATGGAAGAACATGGGAGTTTCCAGATGTTTATGCAATTATTGATGGATATTCCGCAAAAGTTCTGAGGGAATGGTATACACATATAGGTTGTTTACCAACACGTTTACAAGGTTCAACACGTTATATTGATTATTCTAAAGATGAAGGTTTTGAATATACAACTCCACCATCAGTAAAGAAGACACAAGAAACCGAATTAGAATGGCACAGTTTTATGAAATATGTCAATTCAAAAATTCAATGGTTTATTGAAAATGGAATTCCTGTTGAAGATGCAACAATGTGTTTGCCATTAGCATATAGCAGTAATATGGTTGATAAACGTAATTTCAGAAACATAGTAGATATGACCGCACAAAGATCTTGTTCGAGGGCATATTGGGAATATAGAAATGAATTAATGAAAGATTATCTTGAAGCTTTAAGAGAATATTCTGATGAATGGAAAACATTGATTGATATGACGTGCAAACCTAAATGTGAAAAATTAGGATATTGTGAAGAAAAAAAGTCTTGTGGTAGAAAACCAAAGAGACAGTAAATGTTCATTTCTTGGGATAGGAGGTGATTATCATGAGAAACCCAGAAAGAATAGATGAATTTACAAAAGAACTAAATAGAATATGGAAAACTTATTTTCCAGATTGGCGATTTGGACAATTATGCAGTAACTTCTTTGGATGGTTGGTTTCTGAAAAGAAAATGGATTTATTCTTTCCAGAAGAAGAACAAATGATTACATATTTAAGAGAGTATTGCGGAGAGGAAGTAATAACAACGTGAAAAAAATTGAACGAATGAAAGAGCTTATTAATACACTTAATAATGCATCTAATGCGTACTATAATCAGTCTCCAATTATGTCAGATTACGAATGGGATAAACTGTACGATGAGTTAGCGACACTTGAGTATGTTACGGAAATTGTATTAGCAGATAGTCCTACTCATAATGTTGGCTATTCAGTCGCAGATGAATTAAAGGAAGTAGCACATAACCATCCGATGCTATCTCTTGATAAAACAAAATCTGTTGAGGAGTTAATAGAATTTGTTGGAAACAAGAACTGTTTCTTGTCTGTGAAGGCAGATGGATTGACTACTTCTCTTCATTATATTAATGGGAAATTAATCGGTGCAGAAACTAGAGGCGATGGAGTGAGGGGTACGGAATGCCTTCAGAATGTATTAACAATGAAGAACGTGCCAAAAGAAATTCCATATAAGGATGAACTTATCATTGATGGGGAAACAATTATTGGATGGGATACTTTTAGAGAGATTAATGATAAATTACCAGAAGATAAGAAGTATAAACATCCGAGAAATCTTGTATCTGGTTCATTGCAGTTACTTGATAGCAAAGAAGCTGCAAGCAGAAATATGAGATTTGTTGCTTGGAGAGTTATTAAAGGTTTTGAACATAAAACTCCTAGTGAAGATTTATTCAAGGCTAAAGAAATTGGATTTGAGATTATACCGATACTGAAATCACCTAGAATCAATCAAAAAGATGAGTTAGCAATCTTATTAAATCAAATAAGAGAATCAGCAAATTCACATAATATTCCTTATGATGGTGCTGTTATGGCAATTGATGATTATAAAATTGCTGATTCAATGGGGCGTACAGATAAGTTCTTCCGACATTCAATGGCATATAAATACGAGGATGAATTATTTGAAACAAAACTTACAAATATTGAATGGAATACATCAAGGTCAGGCTTAATTAATCCTGTGGCAGTTTTTGAACCTATTGATTTGAATGGAGCAGTTACCACAAGAGCAACACTTCACAACATTACATATATTAAAGATATGATGCTTGGAATAGGAGATAGAATTAGAGTATATCGTTCCAATATGGTTATTCCAAAGATACATGATAGTATTGATAAAAGTGGTAAATTTAACATTCCTAATAAATGTCCGATTTGTGGGCAGCTAACAAGGATTGTAAAAGAAAATGATTCAGAGGTTCTGATGTGTGATAATCCAGACTGTAAGGGTAAGATTTTAGGTAAATTGGTTCACGCATCAAGTCGAAACGCATTAGACATCGAAAATCTTTCAGAATCTACAATAGAAAAATTTATTAATCTTGGCTGGCTAAGTTCCATTAAAGATATTTATCATTTATCCGACTATAAAAATGAAATGAAAACCTTAGAGGGCTTTGGGAAAAAGTCTGTAGAAAAGCTTCTCGATTCTATTGAAAAATCTCGTAATACAAATCTTAAACGTTTTCTTTATAGTTTATCCATCCCACTTTTAGGAAATTCGGCAAGTAAAGATATATCCGAATTTTGTGGAAATGATTTTAATTCATTTGTTGGTGCATTAACAGAGGGTGGAAAAGATGCTTTTACTTCAATTAATGGTATTGGCGAAGCGTTAGGAAAATCCATTATTAATTATTGGAACAAACATAATGAAGAAATTATGGATTTGGTACAAGAGTTTACATTTTTAAAAGATGAAAAAATTGAAAAAGTTGAAAATGATAAAATTAACGGAAAAGCATTTGTAGTTACAGGTTCAGTACATCATTATAAAAATCGTAATGAATTAAAAGCAGATATTGAGAAAAACGGTGGTAAAGTTACAGGTTTAGTAACATCTAAAACAGATTATCTTATCAACAACGATATTAATTCTAACAGTTCTAAAAATAAAAAAGCAAAGGAACTTAATATTCCAATCATTTCAGAAGAGCAATTCATATCTATGCTTAAATAATCAAAAAAGTTAAAAATTAAATAGAGAATATATAAAAGAGGTGATAAACAATTCAACAGCATAAACGAATAATCTATGCAAAAGACTTAGCAAAAGAACTTATGAAACATCCTGATGCTTATGTGTGTGTTGGTAAATTTGGTGATGATTATGGAAGATATGACCAAAGAGTGCTTAATACATTTTTACGCAATGGAGAAATTCTTGTCTTAAACATAGAAAATTACAAAGAGAATAACTTCGTTAAGTATTACGAAGGTTAATTCAAAGGAGGATATATGAATCGAATTAGAGCAGTAATAGCAATAGCATGTGTGTGTAGCAGTTTGTTGTCAACAGATATTTCAGCGAAAGATGAACAGCCTGTCCCCACGTTCCATAAGATAATTCATAAAACGCCACAACTTCAAGCTAAGAAGAAATATAAGATAGGTTATATTAATGGAACAAACATATACATTCGAACTAAACCAACAACAAAGAGTAAACATTTATCGAGAATGTTGATATATGGCAACAAGGTTAAATACAAGAAAGTTAATAGTAAATGGTCTAGTGTAAAGTCTAAAAAGATGCATTTTAAAGGTTATATCATGACTAAATACATCTCAAAAAGTCTTAAAAAGGGAACTACTTATACTAATATTCCATCGTATAAACTGTGGTCTTATATGGATTACAGATGTATTACCAATACTTCTAGCAAACAATACAAACTTCAAAGACGTGCTTATACAGGTAATTATGGTATTCGTCAGGTTAATGGTAGATATTGTATAGCAGTTGGATCATATTACACAACAAAGATTGGAACAAAAATAGATTTAGTTCTAAATAATGGGACAGTTGTTCCTTGCATATTGGCTGACTGTAAAGCTAATAAGCATACTGATAGATATAATCAGAAGACACCAGATGGCTCATTAGTAGAATTTGTTGTTAATACATCTAGTTTGACTAGGATGGCTCGTAGAATGGGAGATATTTCATATAGTAATTCAAAGTGGCGTTCAAAAATAAAGAAAATAATTATATATAAATAGGAAATAACTAATGAAAGAATACATAATTAGATTAGATAATTCAGAAAAATTAAAGTCATTTTCTAAATTCATATCTCAATTTTCTTTTCAAATTAATGCTTTAGAAGGACGAAAAGCAGTCAATGCTAAAAGCATATCTAAACTTCTATTACTAAATCTTGATAACGAGATTAAAATTCATGCTTATATTAACAGTCTAAAAGAATATCAAAAATTTGAAAAAGAAATTGGAGAATATATATGAGTAAAGAAATTAAATTAGGAACAAAAAAATATCCTTATTGTTCAAATCGCACATGTGAAGATTTCGAATGTATAAGACATTGGAATTATGCACCTTGGAATGTATTAATTATGCGAGAAGATTATGAACCGAATAGTAAGGGTATTTGTAAAAATAAGTTAAAGTAGGGAGGAAGATAAATTATGTCAACAACAGGAATTGTATTGTTATCAATTGTTTCATTTATCGTAGGACTCTTGTATTAGCTTATGTCAGGCTGCTTCTGATAGAGATGATAATATTCGTTATCCATTGGATAGTGATTTTGTAGAAACAGATGAAGAAAGGTAGGTGAAAATATGGTTATTTTAATTGGCAAATCTGCGTCAGGAAAAGATACAGTTGCAAAAAGATTAATTAAAGATTATGGCTATCAGAAAATTGTTACTTGGACAACTAGACCAATGCGACCGGGAGAGAAACAAGATATTACATATCACTACACTTCAGATGAAGAATTTCAGGACAAGATTGAGGAAGGATTCTTTGCTGAGTGGAAGAAATATGATTCAGTATTCGGAACTTGGTATTATGGAACACCATTGTTAGAGATTGAAAGTTTTACTGATGAAAACAGAGTGATTATTATAACTCCTGATGGATATGAAAACATTCGCCAATATCTTGATCGGAATACTTTAGTAGTCTATTTAGATGTAAAGAATAGTATTCTTAAAAAGAGATTAAAAAAACGTGGTGATAATCCAAAAGAGATTAAGAGAAGATTAAAAAGTGACAATGAAGACTTTAAAGGAATTAAAGATAAAGTCCATGTGGTTATTGAAAATAATAATCGTGACATTGATGAAATTACAAAGATGGTTCATAAAATGCACGAAATGCGAAAGAGGTAAAAGATGAAAGATTTTAATATATATTTAGCAGGTGGAATGCAAAATCTTAGTTTTGACGTGTCTAATATTTGGAGAAACAATGTAATAAAATCATTCAAAAATGTGTATTCATATAGCAACGTTAAATGTATTAATCCAAATGATTATTATAATTTCAAAGAGATTACATATGACAGTCAGCATGAAGTTATGGATTTTGACTTATATAAGGTACGTCATTCTGATTTAGTCATCGTCAACTTAAATGATGTAAAGTCGATAGGAACAGCAATGGAACTAGCAGTTGCACACGAAAATGGTATTCCTATCATTGGATTAAATGAAGAACATAATGAACTTCATCCTTGGGAAAGTTGTATGTGCAATAAGATATTCCACAATATGCAGAAGATGGTTAGATATATTGCTGATTATTATTTAAATTAAATGGTGAAAGAATAGTAAAAATGAATAGTGATAAAAAGAAATTATTAATAGAACTTATATGTAAAGAACAAACAGAGATGATTGTAGAAGACCATTCTCAGTACGATTCTGACCGATATAAGGCATTAGAGGAACTAAAAATAAAGATAAAGGACATGTAATAAAAGTCCAATATCAAATGGATTTTTGAAAGGAGAGAAAAAATTGAAGGTACTTAAAAGAGATTGTTCAGAAGTAGATTTTGATAAATCAAAAATTTCAGCAGCAATTCTTAAAGCAATGAAAAATGGTTCAGGTATTGTGAAACCAAAGATTGCCGAAGATATTGCTAATGAGATTGAAGAATTATGCAAAGACAAAGACGAAGTAAGTATCTCTGATATTGAATCAATGGTATACGATAAATTGATTACAAAAAAGCAGAGACTTACCGCAAAAGCATATGAGGGATATAGGAGTATTCGTGAGTTCCAAAGAGAGAATGAGAATACCATTGATACTGAAATCACAGAACTTTTGAATGGTGATAGTGATTATTGGAATAATGAAAATTCTAATAAAAACCCCAGATTAAATACAACACAAAGAGATTATCTTGCTGGAATTGTAAGCAAAGACGCATCAAATAGATATATTTTACCACCTGAAATTGTACAAGCACATAACAATGGTGTAATACACGTACATGATGAAGATTATTTAATTCAGTATATGACAAACTGTTGTCTTATTAATCTTGAAGATATGCTTCAGAACGGAACATGCATTTCAGAAACAAAGATTGAAAAACCACACAGTTTTTCTACAGCATGTACTGTTGCAACACAAATAATTGCACAAGTGGCTTCTAGTCAATATGGAGGACAGAGTGTTTCTTTAGCACATCTTGCACCATTTGTAGATATTTCTAGACAGAAAATTAGAAAAGAAGTAATTGCAGAACATAAAGAAATCGGTTATGAAATTGGCAACGAAGCAATTGAACATATTGTAAAAAAACGTCTTGCGAAAGAGATTGAAAAAGGTATTCAGACAATTCAGTATCAGATAACAACTCTGATGACAACCAACGGACAAGCACCATTTATTACATTGTTTATGTATCTTAATGAAGCACATAATCAGCAAGAGAAAGATGATTTAGCTTTACTTATTGAAGAAGAATTAAAACAGAGTCTTTTAGGTGTGAAAAATGAAGAAGGAGTCTATATTACACCAGCTTTCCCAAAAGTAATTTATGTATTACAAGAAGATAATATCCACGAAGGAGACAAGTATTGGTATTTAACTGAGCTTGCCGCTAAGTGTTCTATTAAACGATTAACACCTGATTACATTTCTGAAAAAATCATGAAAGAAATGAAAGATGGAAATTGTTATCCTGTAATGGGCTGTCGCTCGGCATTAACAGTATGGCATGATGAAAATGGCAACCCTAAATTCTATGGAAGATTCAATTCAGGAGTCGTCACAGTTTCGCTTCCAGATATTGCATTATCTTCTGGTGGGGATATGAATGAATTTTGGAAAATATTTGATGAACGTACAGAGCTTTGTCATAAGGCTTTAAAGATTCGTCATCAAAGATTAAGAGGAACGAAATCGGATGTTGCTCCTATTTTATGGCAGAATGGAGCATTCGCAAGACTTAAAAAGGGTGAACCTATAGATAAGTTGTTATTTGGCGGTTATTCAACTCTTTCTCTTGGATACGCAGGATTATATGAATGTGTGAAGTATATGACTGGTCATTCCCATTCTGATGAAGGAATAGGAGAAAAATTTGGATTAGAAGTAATGCAAGCACTTAATGACAAATGTTCTAAGTGGAAGGTTGAAGAAAACATTGATTATAGTCTTTATGGAACACCATTAGAAGCGACTACGGAAAAATTTGCCAAGAAACTCAAAGAACGTTTTGGTGTAATCGAAGGTATTACGGATAAAACATATATTACAAATTCTTATCACATTCCTGTTTTTGAACATATTAATGCTTTTGAAAAACTTCGTATTGAATCAAAATTTCAAAGATTAAGTCCAGGTGGAAGTATTTCTTATATTGAGTGTCCTAACTTAGAGAACAATATACCAGCAGTTCTTGAGGTAATTAAGTTTATCTACAACAATAATATGTATGCAGAACTCAATACAAAGAGTGATTATTGTCAGAAATGTGGATGGAAAAATGAAATAAAACTCATTGATGAAAATAATAAACTTATTTGGGAGTGTCCTAATTGTGGCAATAGAGATGTTATGACGATGGATATTACTCGTAGAACTTGTGGTTATAAAGGTACAGCTCGTAATGGATGGAATCAGGGGCGACTTGGTGATATTCATGATAGAGTAAATCATTTAGATGATATTGAGATTGAGGAGGAATAACAAATGAGGTTTGCTAGTATGCGAGCCTTGGACATAAGCAATGGGGAGAACGTAGGAGTCTCCCTATTCGTTCAAGGCTGTGACAGGCATTGTTATAATTGTTTTAATTCTGAAACATGGGATTTTAATGGTGGGAAAGAGTGGACAGAAAAAACAAAAAATAAATTTATGGAACTCATTGATAGACCATATATCAAGCGTGTGTCATTTCTTGGTGGAGAATGTTTAGCGGAACAGAATTTAGATGGGGTTTTAGATTTAATTAAAGAAATCCGTATTTCCTTTCCTGAGAAAACCATTTGGTTGTATAGTGGATATAATTTTGACCTTTTAAATTCCAAATATAATGAATATAAATATACTTCATTTGCAGCAAATGCAGATGAGTGGCTTACACGTTGGGAGATAATTTCTAATGTGGATGTACTTGTTGACGGAGAATATATAGATGAGCAAAAGGATCTCACATTAAAATTCAGAGGTTCAAAAAATCAAAGAGTTATTGATGTTCAACAAACACTTAAACAAGGAAAGGTAGTTTTATATTGTGAATAAATTAAATAAAAACGATACTGTTTACTTTGTTAAAATTCCACCAAATCCTGAATTTGCAGAAATATATGATTTACATATCAGAACCGTGGCAAAGGATTATTATGTAGGATTAGATAATACAACAAATAAACATGCTTATGTATTCAAAGATAAGGATATTGATAAAGGAGTATTTCTTGATAGAGCAGATGCATTAGAAAAACTAATGGAGATAAAAGGAGGATACAATGGAAATTAAAATTAAAAAATTAAACGAAAATGCAATTATTCCAACTAGAGGAAGCGAACAAGCCGCTGGTTATGATTTATATGCTTGTATACCAGAAAGAATTCTAATCAATCCCCATAAAACGGTTAAAATCGGCACAGGATTGTCAATGGAAATTCCCGAAGGTTATTTTGGGGCGATATTTGCCCGTAGTGGATTAGCAACAAAAAGAGGAATCAGACCATCTAATTGCGTTGGGGTTTGTGATAGTGATTACCGTGGAGAATATATAGTTGCTTTACATAATGACACAAATGGAATAAAAATGATTGAACCAAACGAAAGAATCGCTCAATTAATAGTAATGCCATACTTATCTGTTGACTTTAAAGAAGTAAATGAATTATCTGATACTAACAGAGGTATAGGTGGATTTGGCTCAACTGGAAGGGCGTGATTATGAATAATAAAGAAGATAAAATATATTATGAGATACCAGAATTTAATGGCAAAAATATACCTGTAAAAGAAGTTGCAAAACTTATGGGAAAAGATCAACAATTTATTAGACAGGGTATAATTAAAGGTGTGCTTCCAATAGGAACAGCTTTTAAAAAAACAATTGTTGACAATTATGAAGAAAAAGAATCCTCACAATATGATTTTTATATCAGCCCCAAACTCTTATGGGAATACACAGGCATTATATATAAAGGAGAATAAATTAATTAATATATCAATTTAATAAAGGGCAAGGGTTTTTACCTTGTTCTTTTTTTGTTCTTGTGATAAAATCTAAAATCAGTAAGAATTATAAAAAATATAATATAAAATGAATTAAATTTTAAAAGATTTGCTATGATATGCTGTAGTACACGAATGGAAAGTCGCACGGTAAGACGCATACAAGAGTAAAACCCTTTATTTATAGGCAGTTTGTAACACAATTGACTTATTGTTACTATAAGAAGGGAAATGGGCAGAGATATTAACGGTGCCTGTGGACAGCTT
>OGZV01003053.1_pt1 | contig 11921 bp, 8 predicted proteins | sample 1576861 | NCBI WGS metagenome assembly OGZV01 (sample SAMEA3541501, study PRJEB24748) | human gut metagenome | biome: human gut; feature: human-associated habitat; material: faeces | place: China | collected 2012
TGCCGCTGCCGCGGGCCAGGCTTTGCGCCGCCAGCCGCGCCGACGCCACATTGACGCCCGCCGTGGCGAACGAGACAAACACCATGTACAGCGCCAGAATCAGCTGGTAAAGACCCATGCCTTCACTGCCCAGATACGCCGCCAGCACGATTCGGAACCCCATGCCCAGCGCCCGCAGCACCAGCCCCGACCCGGTGAGCAGCGCCGCATTGTGTAGGTACGTTCTGCGTTTGCTCATACGCCGCCCCCTTCCCCTGCTGATGGGTATGCGGAAGGCGCGGCGGGTATGACAATGTGCAAATTCTATGCTGAACCGCTCCTAAATTACACAGTGCCTTGCATTATGGCGCGAATTTTGGTACACTGTTACAAGAGCATTTTTAAAGGAGCATTTACAAATGAGCGAAACATGTACCCACGATTGCAGCAGCTGCAAGTCCAACTGCGATCACCGCGCGCCGCAGCATGAGCCGCCGCACGCAAGAAGCCGTATCCAAAAAGTCATCGGTGTCGTTTCCGGCAAGGGCGGCGTCGGCAAAAGCATGACCAGCGCCATGCTGGCTGTCTCGATGCGCCGCCTTGGCTTTAAGGCCGGCGTGCTGGACGCCGACATCACCGGCCCGTCCATCCCCCGCCTGTTCGGCGTGAAGGGCCCGGCCACCGGTGACGGCGAGAGCATCAACCCGGTTTCCAGCCGTACCGGCGTGGAAATCATGAGCATCAACCTGCTGCTCGACGACCCCGAGGCCCCCGTTGTCTGGCGCGGCCCCGTCATTGCGGGCGCGGTCAAGCAGTTCTGGCAGGAGGTCGTGTGGGACGTTGATTTCCTGTTCGTTGACATGCCCCCGGGCACCGGCGACGTGCCGCTGACCGTGTTCCAGACGCTGCCGGTGGACGGCATCGTCATCGTGTCCAGCCCGCAGGAGCTGGTCGGCATGATCGTCGGCAAGGCCGTCCAGATGGCCCAGATGATGCATGTGCCCATCCTCGGCCTGGTCGAGAACATGAGCTACGCCGTCTGCCCCGACTGCGGCAAGCACATCAACGTCTTTGGCGACAGCCATGTGGACGAGATCGCCGACAAATACAAGCTGCCGGTGCTGGCGAAGATGCCCATCGACCCCGAGCTGGCCAAGGAGGCCGATGCGGGCATGATCGAGATGTTCGCGGGCGACTATCTGGACAATGCGGCCCAGACCGTGGCAAAGCTGCTGAAAAAGTAAAACGCTGCATCGACATTTTGAATTTTGAGGAGGTTACTTATGAAAAAGTTCTTTGAGGAATTCAAAGCCTTCGCCCTGAAGGGCAACATGATGGACATGGCCATCGGTGTTATCATCGGCGGTGCGTTCTCCACGCTGGTCACCTCCCTGACAGACAACCTCATCAGCCCGATTTTGGGTATTCTGGGCAAGGTCAACTTTGACGCCATGATGTGGGATGTCTTTGGCGACGGCAAGCTGGTCTTTAAGTACGGCGCGTTCATCACCGCCGTCATCAACTTCCTGATCATGGCGTTCGTGCTGTTCTGCATCGTCAAGGCTATGAACAAGCTGATGGAGATGGGCAAGCATGAGGAGCCCGCCGCGGAGGAGCCTGCTGCCCCCGCCGCCCCCACGCAGGAGGAGCTGCTGGCCGAGATTCTGGTCGAGCTGAAAAAGCAGAACGGCGAGAAAACGGCGTAACGTTTTTTAGTATGCAAAATGACCGCGCAGGGCGAGGAGCCTTGCGCGGTTTTTGTTTGGGCGGCAGCGGCACACGGCACGGGAGGGATGAATCCCTCCCCTGCGGGTCAACCGTAAACGGGTGGTTTCGGGAGGCCGCGGGCCGGGCATGCCCGGCCCCTACAGCGCGGTGTACTTTGTAGGGGGCGGCGTCCCCGACGCCCCGCATGGCGGCACACGCTTTCCGGGGATTGTAGGGCGGCCTGCCCACAGGCCGCCGCGGAGGGGTCAAGACCCCTCCCTACAAGGCAAACCGGAAAAGAGAGATGCCGTTAGGCAGCGGGCGGCATATATGCCGCCCCTACAAAGCGGCAGAAAGTCCACGCAGCTTAATTTTATTAAGTTTACGCTTGCTAAACCAAATTTCTAAACGTTTTTTGCTTAATTTCCGTAAAATCTTCTGCTTCAGGATTGTAAAGCGGCGGCATCTATGGTATGATGCAGACAAGAACAAAGACGTTCCCACAAGGGGCCTGTGTGCCCTGTTGGGAGCGTCTTTTTTGTTTATCCCGCCCGCGCGGCAAATGTGCGACGCTGCGCGGTTTAACGGGATTGGGAAAGGAGCAAACGAGGTATGGAAAACTTTACCGAGCGCAAGACCCCCGCCGGGCTGTACAGCCCCCGGTTTGAGCATGACAACTGCGGCATCGGCGCTGTGGTGGACATCAAGGGGCGCAAGAGCCACAAAACCATTGACGACGCACTGCAGATCGTGGAGCATCTGGAGCACCGCGCGGGCAAGGACGCCGAGGGCAAGACCGGCGACGGCGTCGGCATTCTGACGCAGATCAGCGACAAATTCTTCCAGAAGTCCGCTGCCGAGCAGGGGCTGACCCTGGGCGCAGAGCGGGAATATGGCATTGGCATGTTCTTTTTCCCGCAGGATGAGCTCAAGCGCAACCAGGCCAAGAAGCTGTTTGAGATCGTCTGCAAAAAGGAGGGTCTGCCCTTCTTAGGCTGGCGCGAGGTTCCCACCTGCCCCGAGGTGCTCGGCCACAAGGCCATTGCCTGCATGCCCAGCATCTGGCAGGGCTTTGTGGGCAAGCCGCAGCGCGTCGAGGCAGGCATTGCCTTTGACCGCCGCCTCTATGTGGCGCGCCGCGTGTTTGAGCAGTCCAGCCCCGACACCTACGTTTGCAGCCTGTCCAGCCGCACCATTGTCTATAAAGGTATGTTCCTCGTCAAGGAGCTGCGCCTGTTCTATCCCGATCTGCAGGACGCCGACTATGAATCCGCCATCGGCATGGTGCACAGCCGCTTCTCGACGAACACATCCCCGAGCTGGAACCGCGCCCACCCCAACCGCTTCATCCTGCACAACGGCGAGATCAACACGATCCGCGGCAACGTGGACACGATGCTTGCCCGCGAGGAAACCATCGGTTCCAACTATTTAAAGGACGATATGACGAAGGTTCTGCCCATCGTCAACCAGGGCGGCTCCGACTCTGCCCAGCTGGATAACACGCTGGAATTCATGGTCATGAACGGCATGGATCTGCCGCTGGCCGTCATGGTCACGATCCCCGAGCCGTGGGACAATAACAAGTCGATGGACCCGAAGAAGCGCGACTTCTACCAGTACTATGCCACGATGCTGGAGCCGTGGGACGGCCCCGCCAGCATCCTGTTCAGCGACGGCGACGTGATGGGCGCAGTGCTGGACCGCAACGGTCTGCGCCCGAGCCGCTACTACATCACGAAGGATGGCCGACTGATCCTTTCCAGCGAGGTCGGCGTGCTGGACATTCCCGCCGACGAGGTCGTGCGCAAGGACCGTCTGCGCCCCGGCAAGATGCTGCTGGTGGATACCGTCAGGGGCGAGCTGGTCGACGACGAAAAGCTGAAGGCCGACTACGCCAGCCGCCAGCCCTACGGCGAGTGGCTGGACCGCAACCTTGTCAACCTGTCCAGCCTGAAGGTGCCCAACAAGAAGGTGCCCAGCTACACGAAGGATCAGCTTGTCCAGCTGCAGAAGGCGTTCGGCTACCGGTATGAGGACGTCTCCACGATCATTCTGCCGATGGCCAAGAACGGCGGCGAACCCGCCGGGGCCATGGGCAGCGATACTCCGCTGGCCGTTTTGAGCCACACCCGCCCGAATCTGAGCGAGTATTTCAAGCAGATGTTTGCGCAGGTCACGAACCCGCCCATCGACGCGCTGCGCGAGAAGATCGTCACCTCGACCACCGTCTACGTCGGTGCGCAGGGCAATCTTCTGGAGGAGGACGCCGACAACTGCAAGGTCCTGAAAATCGAGAACCCGATCCTGACCGAGACCGACCTGCTCAAGATCAAGGCCATGGACGTGCCCGGCTTCAAGGTCGTGACGCTGTCCATCTGCTACTACAAGAACACCGACCTGGAAAAGGCCATTGAGCGCCTGTTTGTCGATGTGGACCGTGCCTACCGCGACGGCGCGAACATCCTGATTTTGTCGGACCGTGACATTGACGAATACCACGTCGCCATTCCCAGCCTGCTGGCTGTGGGCGCGGTCAGCAAGTATCTGGTCCGCACCCGCAAGCGCACCGCCATGGCGCTGATTCTGGAAAGCGGCGAGCCGCGCCTGGTACACGACTTCGCCACGCTGCTGGGCTACGGCGCAGCTGCCATCAACCCGTATCTGGCGCAGGAGACTATCGGTGAGCTGATTTCCGACGGCCTTCTCGACAAGGACTACTACGCCGCTGTCAGCGACTACAACAAGGCCGTGCTGGCGGGCATTGTCAAAATCGCGTCCAAGATGGGCATTTCCACGATCCAGTCCTACGCGGGCAGCCAGATCTTTGAGGCGCTGGGCATCTCGAAAGAGGTCATCGACAAATACTTTACGAACACCGTCTCCCGCGTGGGCGGCATCACGATCCAGGACATCCAGAATGATCTGGAAGCCCGCCATCAGGAAGCATTCGACCCGCTGGGTCTGGACATCAACCGCGAGCTGCCGAGCCTGGGTGCGCACAAATTCCGCGGCGGTCCCGCTGCCGAGCAGCACCTCTACAACCCGCAGACCATCCACCTTTTGCAGCAGGCCTGCTGGACCGGCAATTACGATACCTTCAAGCAGTACACCGCCGCCGCTGCCAATGAGAACGGCGACGCGATGCACCTGCGCAGCCTGCTGGACTTCAATTATCCCGAGCAGGGCGTGCCCCTCGACGAGGTCGAGAGCGTTGACTCCATCGTCAAGCGCTTCAAGACCGCAGCGATGAGCTACGGCGCACTGTCCGAGGAGGCCCACGAGTGCATGGCTATCGCCATGAACCGTCTGGGCGGCAAGTCCAACACCGGCGAGGGCGGCGAGGCCGAGGACCGCTACGGCACCGAGCGCAACTCCGCCATCAAGCAGGTGGCATCCGCCCGCTTCGGCGTGACAAGCAAGTATCTGGTCTCCGCCAGTGAGATCCAGATCAAGATGGCGCAGGGCGCGAAGCCCGGCGAGGGCGGCCAGCTGCCCGGCGGCAAGGTCTACCCGTGGGTCGCCAAGACCCGCAACTCGACCACCGGCGTCGGCCTGATCTCTCCCCCGCCCCACCACGATATTTACTCGATCGAGGACCTGGCGCAGCTGATCTACGATTTGAAGTGCTCCAACCGCAAGGCAGCCATCAACGTCAAGCTCGTCAGCGAGGCCGGTGTCGGCACGATTGCCGCGGGCGTTGCCAAGGCCGGTGCGGAGGTCATCCTGATTTCCGGCTTTGACGGCGGCACGGGCGCAGCCCCCCGTAACTCCATCCACAACGCAGGTCTGCCGTGGGAGCTGGGCATTGCCGAGGCACACCAGTGCCTGATCATGAACGGTCTGCGCAGCCGCGTCCGCATCGAGGCGGACAGCAAGCTGATGAGCGGCCGCGACGTTGCCATTGCCGCCCTGCTGGGTGCCGAGGAATTCGGCTTCGGCACCGGCCCGCTGGTGGCCATGGGCTGCGTCATGATGCGCGTCTGCAACCTTGACACCTGCCCCATGGGCATCTGCACCCAGAACCCCGAGCTGCGCAAGCGGTTCAAGGGCAAGCCCGAGTACATCATGAACTTTATGCGCTTCATGGCCGAGGACCTGCGCGAGTACATGGCAAAGCTCGGCGTGCGCACCGTCGATGAGCTGGTGGGCCGCACCGACCTGCTCAAGGTCAAAGCCGCGCCCGCAGGCTCCCGCGCCGGTGAGATGGACCTGACCGCGCTTTTGCAGAACCCGCTGGTCGAGAACTCCAACGTACACTTCAACGCGAAGGATGTTTACAACTTCCAGCTGGAAAAGACCCCCGACATGCGCATCCTGATGAAGAAGTTCAAAAAGAGCTTCGACTCCGCCGAGCCGAAGCCCAGCACCGTCACGCTGGACGTCGGCAACACGGACCGCGCGTTCGGCACGATCATTGGCAGCGAGATCACCGCCAGGTTCGGCAACACGCTGCCCGACGACACGTTCCATGTCGTCTGCCACGGCTACGGCGGCCAGAGCTTCGGCGCGTTCATCCCCAAGGGCCTGACGCTCGAGCTGGTCGGCGACGCGAATGACTACATCGGCAAGGGTCTGTCCGGCGGCAAGCTCGTCGTCTACCCGCCGAAGGACGCCGCCTTTGACCGCAGCGAGAACATCGTCATCGGCAACGTGGCACTGTACGGTGCTACGGGCGGCACGGCGTTCATCAACGGCGTGGCCGGTGAGCGCTTCTGCGTGCGCAACTCCGGCGCAACTGCCGTTGTGGAGGGCGTGGGCGACCATGGCTGCGAGTACATGACCGGCGGCACGGTGGTCGTGCTTGGCAAGACCGGCAAGAACTTTGCAGCCGGCATGAGCGGCGGCATCGCCTACGTACTGGACGAGGACTGGGACTTCTACCAGCGCGTCAACAAGGACATGGTCAGTCTGGAGCCTGTGGAGCACAAGTACGATGTATCGCTGTTGAAAGACCTGATCCGTGAGCATGTGGAGCTGACCGGGTCGCCGCGCGGCAGGGAAATCCTTGACAACTTCGGCGAGTATCTTCCCAAGTTCAAGAAGGTCCTGCCCCACGACTACGACAAGATGCTGCGCCTGATTGCCCAGATGGAGGAAAAGGGCGAGGACAGCGAGCAGGCCCAGATCGAGGCGTTCTACGCCATGAAAAGCGCAAAGTAAGGGAGGCAGAGTACCATGGGCAAACCGACAGGATTTATGGAAATTACGCGGCAGACCAGTTTAGAGCTGCCGCCCGAGGAGCGCATCCGGAATTTTAACGAGTTTCACGTCCCGCTGCACACCGACGAGCAGCAGGCCCAGGGCGCACGCTGCATGGACTGCGGCGTCCCCTTCTGCCAGAGCGGCGTTCAGCTGGGCGGCATGTTCAGCGGCTGCCCGCTGAACAACCTGATCCCCGAGTGGAACGACCTGGTCTATCAGGGCAAGTGGGATCTGGCCGTGCACCGGCTGATCGCCACGAACCGATACCCGGAGTTCACGAGCCGGGTCTGCCCCGCCCTGTGCGAGGCGGCCTGCACCTGCGGCAACGTCACGGGTGACCCGGTCACGGTCAAGGAAAACGAGCGTGCCATCGTGGAATACGGTTACGAGAGCGGCGCCATTCATGCCGTGCCGCCCCCGGCCCGCACGGGCAAGACCGTGGCGGTCATCGGCGCAGGTCCCGCGGGCCTGTCCGTGGCCGATCTGCTCAACAAGCGCGGCCATCGCGTGACCATCTATGAGCGCGAGGACCGCGCGGGCGGCCTGCTGATGTACGGCATCCCCAACATGAAGCTGGAAAAGTGGGTCATTGACCGCCGCGTGAAAATTTTGCAGGACGAGGGCATTGAGTTTGTTTTTAACGCCGACGTCGGCAATACGGTCAGCGCCGAGGAGCTGAAGGCCCGCTATGACGCCGTGGTGCTGTGCTGCGGCGCGAAGCAGGCCCGCGACATCCAGGCCCCGGGCCGCGACGCGCAGGGCATCTTCTTTGCGGTGGATTACCTGACCAGCGTGACCCGCAGTCTGCTGGATTCCAACTTTGCGGACGGCAAGGCGGTTTCCGCCGCGGGCAAGCGCGTGCTGGTCATCGGCGGCGGCGACACCGGCAACGACTGCGTCGGCACGGCCATCCGCCAGGGCTGCGAGAGCGTCATGCAGCTGGAAATGATGCCCTGCCCACCCGCGGCCCGCGCCCCCGGCAACGACTGGCCCGAGTGGCCCCGCGTGCTGAAAACCGACTACGGCCAGCAGGAGGCCATCGCCAAATTCGGCTTTGACCCCCGCGTCTACCAGACGACGGTCAAGGAGTTCTACAAGAACGAGGCCGGGCAGGTCTGCGGCGCGCTGATCTCCAAGCTGAAAAGCGAGGTTGTGGACGGACGCCGCCAGATGGTGCCCACCGGCGAGGAGTTCACCGTGGACTGCGACCTTGTGCTGATCGCGGCAGGCTTTACGGGCTGCGAGCCCTATGTGGCCGATGCGTTCGGCGTCGAGCGCACGAAGCGCGGCACCGTGGCCGATGTGAAGTACGCCACTGCCGACCCGAAGGTGTTCGCCTGCGGCGATATGCGCCGCGGCCAGAGCCTTGTCGTCTGGGCGCTGCGCGAGGGCCGCGACACCGCCGCCGTCGTGGATGAAAAGCTGATGGGGTATACGAACCTGTGATCTACTTTCTTTGAAAAGAAAGTAGGCAAAGAAACTTTAAAACCTTAACCCATACATGGGCAGCCCCTCTAACCCATACATTGTAGGGCGGGGCACCCTCACCCCGCTGCGGCGACCTGAGGGCAGGCCGCTCTACATACTGCCCTGCGGGGCGTCGCGGACGCCGCCCCCTACAACATACAGCATAACACAAAAAGGCACCTGCCCACACGGACAGGTGCCTTTTTATATCGTATTACCGCTCACATTTCCAGAAATGACAGCTGTACGGCTCCAGCGTGCTGCCGCCGCCAAAGTCGTGGTCGGCGCCTGTGATGAGGTCCACCGCGCGGCCGCAGCCCGCGTCAAAGTGGGCGTCAAACGGATTGCCGTCCGCGTTGATGGCCACCAGCACCCGCTCACCGTCGGCGTAGCGCTCAAAAATCAGCTGCTTAGGCTGGACCAGCACATTGCGGTAGCTGCCCCGGCACAGCGCCTTGCTGCCCGTGTGGGCGTGGGCCAGCGCCGCGATCCAGGCGGTCAGGTCGTTCTCCTCGGGCTTCTCCACCGCCGGGCGCAGCGTCGGGTCGCCGTTGCGCTTGTCGCCCTCCATGCCCCATTCACTGCCGTAGTAGACCGACGGCACACCGGGCATACCGAACAGCAGACCGTAGATGGGGCGTAGGCAGCCCTTGTCCGTCAAAATCGTCGCAATGCGCGTTACATCGTGGTTATCCACAAAGCTCAGCAGGTGCTTGCCCGTGTACAGGCACCACTGCTCGGAGCCGAACTGGCGGTTCAGGCTGTAGCTGATCTCGTGCATGTTGCCCGTGTTGAAGCTCGAATACAAGCCCTTGTAGCACTCGTAGTTCGTTACGCTGTGGCAGGCGTGCTCGTTCATCCAGCGGTTGTAGTCGCCGTGCAGCGTCTCACCCACCAGTGCGAACTCCGGCTTGATGCTGTCGGCCAGCCCGCGCAGCTCGGCCAGAAAGCCGAGGTCGAGGCAGTAGGCAACATCCAAACGCAGGCCGTCGATGTCGTAGTCCCGCACCCAGCCGCGCACAACGTCAAACAGGTAGTTTTTCACCGCCGGGTTCTGCAGATTCAGCTTGACCAGCTCGTTGCAGCCCTCCCACGCTTCATACCAGAAGCCGTCGTTGTAGTTGGTGTTTCCGTCAAAGCTGATATGGAACCAGTCCTTGTACGGGCTGTCCCAGCGCTTCTCCTGCACGTCCTTGAACGCCCAGAAGCCACGGCCCACATGGTTGAACACGCCGTCAAACAGGATTTTTATGCCCGCCGCGTGCAGCGCCGCGCAGACCTGCCTGAGGTCGTCGTTTGTGCCCAGGCGGCAGTCCACCTTATTGTAGTCGCGGGTGTCATAGCCGTGGGCGTCGCTCTCGAACAGCGGGTTGAACAGCACGCAGGTCGCGCCCAGGCGCTTGATGTGCTCCACCCAGTCCAGCACCCGCAGAATGCGGTGCTCGTCCGCCTGCGCCTGGTCGCCGTCGTTTTGCAGCGGTGCGCCGCAAAGCCCCAGCGGGTAGATCTGATAAACTACTGCCTCATCGTACCACATGTTGTTTTCCTCCCCGAATTAGAACTTCTTTTTCAGTTTTGGCTTGAGTATGACGTGGTAATACCGCGTCAGTGCCGCCAGTGCGCGGTCACACAGCCAGAACGACAGGTTGCCCGCGGCCAGCAGTGCTGCCAGCATCCCGATGCCGTCGGCCAGCAGCTCGTCCAGCACGGCAGGCCCGAGCAGCGCAAACAGCAAAAGATACACCAGCACCGTGCCCGCGTTGAACACCGCGAACTTCAGCCCCCAGCGCAGGAGCGTGCTTTTTACGCCGTTCAGCTTGACGCGCAGCACGGGGTAATACCCCATGACCAGCACGTAAAACAGCGCCAGTTCGGTCTCCGGCACAAAGAGCACGGCCAGAATTGCCACGCAGACGTAGAGGGTCAGCGCGTAGCGCGTGCCGTATTCCTCCAGCACCGGGATGAGCAGGAACGCCGCCAGCATCGGCGCGGCATAGGTGCCGATCTGCAGTGCACTGCCCAGCAGCAAAAGCACCACCGAAAGTGCCCCCAGCATACCGCAGAGGGCTATCTTCTGGCTTTCCGTTTTGCGCATCGTTCCGCCTCCCACCGCTTTTCGATTCTTGTACATTATACCCTATTTTGTTTCACATTGCAAGGCATCCATCTGTGCAACCGTACAAAAGGTGTAGCCCTGCTCCCGGAAATAGGCGATCATATCGGGCAGGGCCTTGACGGTCTGACCTGTTGCTTTTGTATCATGCAGCAGGACGACACAGGTATCCTGACCATCAGCATCGCGGCGAATGTTGCGCAAAATCTGCGCGGCATCCGGGTGGCTGGCGGTGGCGTCCTCGGCGCAGACGTTCCAGTCGATCCAGTGGTAGCCCTTGTCCTCGGCCTGGGCCTTCAGGGCCTTCATGATGCCGTTTCCGCCGTAGCGGTGGCTGACTGTGTTTGTGCTGCCGCCGGGGAAACGCAGCCAGTCGATGGCCGCCACATCCACATACGGCTCCAACGCCTGGCGCAGCGTTCTGATGTCCTGCCAGAATGCGTCGGTGCTCGCATAAATTTTGGAGTACTGATGCGTCGCGCTGTGCAGCGCGATCTGATGCCCCGCCGCCGCGATGTCCGCCACAAGGGGCAGATATTTTTCGTTGGCGTCCTGCGCGCAGACAAAGAAGGTGGCCGGGACCTGCTCCTTATCGAGAATTTCCAGAATTGGCCGGGTGTTTTTGCTGGGGCCGTCGTCAAAGGTCAGGCAGACGATTTTGGGCAGCGCCGTCTCCCCCGTCGCCGCCGACACCGCAAAGCAGTCGTTGGGGGTGTCGGTCTCGGCGTACTCCCGGTGGTACAGCAGATGGATGATGCCGGACAGCATCACCAACATAGCCGCCAGCACCACGCCCGCCAGCAATCTTGCGTTTCGTTCCTCTCTGTCTGCATCCCGCCGCATGGCAAGCCCCTCCTCTGTTTTGGTCTGGTACAAGGTATGCGGGCACGGCGGGAAATAGACACGCAGCGGCGGGGTGTGGTATAATAAGGTAAATCGGAAATTGTAAAATTGAAGAAAAAAGAAATGCACAGCTCCCGGCTTATCGGGAACTGTGCATTTTTGCAAATAAATACTTTTAATTAGCCGATTACGGCATCCTCTGCTGTAAAATGTTCCAGAGAATTTTCTTTTACCTGAATGCAGATATACGTAATTCCGGAAACATCAGATGCAAAAAGCTGACGCTTTGCAGCAGGTGCGATTTTCAGCCAATCTCCGGTAGAAAGGCTGATTTCTTCTCCATCAATTATGGCTTTGCCATTACCCGAAAGAATTCCATAGATTTCTTCGTTTTCCTTATGAGAATGAACAAATGGGACATTTGCTCCTGCAGGAAGTTCGTTTAAGCTGATTTCTGCACCTGTTAAAGACAACTTTTCATGCAGTTCAATTCGGTTTTCCTTTCCAATAGTTGTTTTTGTGTAATTTGTCATAATAATACCTCCATAGTTGATTTGTAGTTTCTGGTTGCTTGGTATTAGTATAGTGTGAGACACATACAAAAACA
>OGZV01003056.1_pt1 | contig 11904 bp, 9 predicted proteins | sample 1576861 | NCBI WGS metagenome assembly OGZV01 (sample SAMEA3541501, study PRJEB24748) | human gut metagenome | biome: human gut; feature: human-associated habitat; material: faeces | place: China | collected 2012
TGCCATTTTTGATTTGTTTCTGCTTTTGTTTGTTTCTTTCATCTTCTCTTCTCCTTCTCTAAGTATTGCAGGATTCGTGAAACTGCGAATAGGCTAAGGACTATAATGATCACACCTGCCTTTCCCGACGTCGTCCTTATCAACATATACACATATCCTACGATCGGAATTGAGTATTCCACCCGCCCGATTATATGATCAAAATCAACGGCTTTTGCGTCATTGATTTGATTACCTTCTGAATCAAGGTTATTCACCCCATAAGTGGTAACGCACTTCCCTGCTTTGTCAACTCCTCCAATCCGATGCGTTGCCACAACATCTTCTGTCATATAAAAACTGATATCATCCCCTGCTTCCAGCTCTTCCGGGTTCACACCATTGACATACACGACACTCCCCACCGGATACACCGGAATCATACTTCCACTTGTGATCACGTAAGGTGTATATCCAAATAATCTGACTCCTCCCAAAAGAAACAGTAAAATGAGCAGTAAAACCGCTGCAATCCAAAAAATAATATCGATTATTTTTCGCAATATTTTTATCATTGATCTATCCTCATTTTTATTTCATGTTTGATTCCCATGTTGATTTGCTTAAAAAAGTACACAAAAAAGAAATGAGGAAGTAATGATTCGTATTAACCAGATCAAGCTGCCGGTAACACACGACACGGCACAGTTAGAGCAAAAGATCAGAAAAGCACTGAAATTTACAGCAGATACGCCATTTAAATACCAGATTGTCAAAAAATCCATCGATGCACGAAAGAAACCGGATCTGTTTTATGTGTACTCTGTAGATGTTGAAATACCAAATGAACAGAAAATCGTCAAAAAGGTTAACGATAATAATATTATGTTAACTAAAGTTAAAAAATATGTTCTTCCAGAAGTAAAAAATCCCTCCCTCACACCTGTGATCGCGGGGGCTGGTCCTGCAGGACTATTTTGTGCCTATGCATTAATGTTAGAAGGTTTCAGACCGGTTGTTGCAGAGCGCGGGAAAAAAATCGATGAAAGGACTGCTGATGTGCAAAAGTTCTGGGAAACCGGTATTTTAAACACAGCTTCTAATGTCCAGTTTGGTGAAGGCGGTGCAGGAACATTTTCTGATGGAAAATTAAATACATTAGTTAAAGATCCCATCGGGCGTAACCGTTTTGTCCTTGAAACATTTGTAAAATTTGGCGCACCGGAACATATTTTATATGAAAATAAGCCGCATATTGGCACCGATATTCTTGCGGATGTAATAAAACGGATGCGTACTTTTATGTCAGAAAATGGTGTGGAGTTTTTATTTGAAACCTGTGTAACCGGTTTTTCCACCGATAAAGACGGCAATTTAAAATCCGTTGAATTAAATCACTCCAGACAGATCAATACCGGTTGTATGGTTCTTGCGATCGGGCACAGTGCAAGAGATACGTTTTCATTGTTACATGAAAAAGGGCTTGATATGCAGGCAAAATCTTTTGCAGTCGGATTCCGTGTTGAGCATCCGCAGAGCGAAGTTAATCTGACACAGTATGGAAGTTTATATGCCGGCAGACTTCCGGCGGCACCTTATAAAGTGACGGCAAATCTTTCATCTGGACGTGGTGTGTATTCCTTTTGCATGTGTCCTGGAGGCTATGTTGTAAACGCTTCCTCAGAAGAACGCCGCATTGCTGTCAACGGTATGAGCTATTCTGACCGTGCCGGCAGCAATGCAAACAGTGCGATCATTGTCTCTGTCACACCGGAAGATTTCAAAGCAGATGCAGTACGCCATGGTGAACTGCCACAGGATGCGGCTGATATGGAAGATGCCTTATCTGGTGTACGTTTTCAGGAGCGTTTAGAGGCACGTGCATGGCAGATCGGAAATGGAAAAATTCCACAGCAGTTATTTGGAGATTATTGTAAAAACCGTGCCTCTGTTTCTTATGGCGCATTTGAGAGCACGACAAAAGGAGAAGCAGTACTTGATAATTTAAGAGGTCTCCTGCCGGAAGAATTAGAGGAGTCTTTCATAGAAGGAATGCACCATTTTTCCCATGCCATCCCGAAATTTGACCGTGACGATGCGATTCTTTCCGGGGTGGAAAGCCGTACATCCTCACCGGTACGTATCGTACGCGATGAAACTTTTCAGTCAAATATCCGTGGCATTTACCCATGTGGGGAAGGTGCGGGATATGCGGGTGGTATCATGTCTGCAGCGATGGACGGATTAAAAGTTGCCGAGGCGATCGGTAAACAATGACTCAAACATAAAATAAATAATTCACAATGATTTAATAAAAGGAAGAACAGAGGTTAAGAACGTGGCAGAATATACACCTATGATGCAGCAATATTTAAAAACCAAAGAAGAATATAAAGATTGCATTTTATTTTACAGACTCGGTGATTTTTATGAGATGTTTTTTGATGATGCGATCGTTGTATCGAAAGAACTTGAACTGACATTGACCGGTAAAAGCTGCGGTACCGAGGAGCGTGCGCCGATGTGTGGAGTACCTTATCATGCAGTGGAAGGGTACTTGAATAAACTGGTTGCAAACGGTCATAAAGTTGCGATCTGTGAGCAGGTGGAAGATCCGAAACTCGCAAAAGGATTAGTAAAACGGGAAGTGATCCGCATCGTTACACCTGGAACAAACACAGACATGCAGGCTCTCGATGAATCTAAGAATAATTACATCATGTGTATCGTTTATCTTGCGGATAAATACGGTATTTCACTGGCTGATATTTCAACTGGAGACTATTTCGTCACAGAGGTAGATTCCGAACGCAAGCTCATTGATGAGATCAATAAATTTACACCGTCAGAAATCATCTGCAATGAAAGTTTTTACATGAGCGGAGTCGATCTTTCTGATATGAAACACCGTCTCGGTATCGCAGTTTATTCACTGGAATCCTGGTATTTCAGTGATGAGACAGCAGAGAATACCTTAAAAGAACATTTTAAAGTACAGAGTCTTGAAGGATTAGGCTTATCTGATTATGCATGCGGTACGATCGCAGCAGGCGCATTGCTCCGTTATCTGTATGAAACACAGAAAAATGACCTTGGTAATCTTTCTTCCATTCATCCGTATTCAACCGGAAAATATATGATCATTGACAGTTCGACCAGACGCAACTTAGAACTGGTAGAGACGCTGCGGGAGAAACAAAAACGTGGTTCACTGTTATGGGTATTAGACAAGACCAAAACTGCAATGGGTGCGAGAACACTCCGCGCTTATGTAGAGCAGCCACTGATCGATAAGGCAGAGATCGAACTGCGTCAGGAAGCTATCGGTGAATTAAATGATCATGTGATCACAAGAGAGGAATTACGCGAATACTTAAATCCTATCTACGATCTCGAACGTCTGATCACCCGTGTGACTTACCGGACAGCCAACCCGCGTGACCTGATCGCATTTAAAAATTCAATCAGCATGCTTCCTCCGATCAAATCTCTGCTTGATGAGTTTGACGGTGCATTGTTAAAAAATATCCAGAATGATATTGATTCCATGGAGGAACTGTGTTCACTCATTGATAATTCAATCATGGAGGAACCTCCTATATCTGTACGGGAGGGTGGTCTGATCAAAGAAGGCTATAACGAAGATGTCGATAAATACCGCAATGCAAAAACAGAAGGCAAGACCTGGCTTGCAGAATTAGAAGCAAAAGAACGTGAAAAAACAGGAATCAAAAATTTAAAGATCAAATACAACAAAGTGTTCGGTTATTATCTGGAAGTAACCAATTCTTACAAAGATCTGGTACCGGATTACTTTACAAGGAAGCAGACACTTGCCAATGCAGAGCGCTACATTACACCGGAATTAAAAGAATTAGAAGATATGATCTTAGGTGCGGAGGACAAACTTGTCAGCTTAGAATATGATCTGTTCTGTGAGGTCCGCAACAAAATTGCAGAAGAAGTTGTCCGTATCCAGCGCACAGCAAAAGCGATCGCAAACCTGGATGTTTTTGTTTCACTTGCAGTTGTTGCCGATCAGAATAATTACTGCAGACCAAAGATGACAGGCAGTGGTGTGATCGATATCAAAGGCGGCAGACATCCGGTTGTCGAAAAAATGATTACCAATGATATGTTTATCGATAACGATACATATTTAGACAACGGAAATAACCGGATAGCCATCATAACCGGACCGAACATGGCTGGTAAATCCACCTATATGAGGCAGGCTGCACTGATCGTTCTGATGGCACAGATCGGAAGTTTTGTTCCTGCTTCATCTGCTAAGATCGGCATTGTTGACCGTATCTTTACACGTGTCGGCGCGTCAGACGACTTAGCGAGCGGCCAGAGCACTTTTATGGTGGAGATGAATGAAGTCGCCAATATTCTGCGTAATGCGACATCAAACTCTCTTCTGGTACTCGATGAGATCGGACGAGGAACAAGTACTTTTGACGGTTTAAGTATTGCATGGGCAGTGGTCGAACATATCAGCAATCCACGCCTGCTCGGCGCAAAAACACTGTTTGCAACACATTATCACGAGCTGACCGAGCTGGAAGGGAAACTGAACAATGTGCACAACTACTGCATTGCCGTAAAAGAAAAAGGCGATGACATTGTATTCTTACGTAAGATCGTGCAGGGCGGTGCAGACAAGAGTTATGGTATCCAGGTTGCAAAACTTGCCGGTGTTCCGGATTCTGTCATTGAACGTGCGAAGGAGATCGTGGAAGAGTTAAGCGCAAACGATATTACATCCGTCACGAAAAACATCACACCCGCAGCATCAGGAAATAAAAAGAAAAAAGAGCGTCTTGACGAAGTTGATTTGACACAGATGTCTTTATTTGATACCGTAAAAGACGACGATATCTTAGAAGAATTAAAGACGATCGATGTTGGAAACCTAACACCGATCGAGGCGTTAAACAAACTTTATGAATTACAGAATAAAATAAAAAACCGATGGTAGAAATGGAGAATAAAATTTATGGGCACAATTACAATTTTACCGGAAACCACGAAAAACCCGATCACACTGATGGGACAGCGTGCCGGTGTCTGCTGGGGAGGAAATATAGAAGATCCGGCAAAGAATTATAAGAGAGGTATGGACTGTATCATTTCCGGACATGGAAGGGTCATGGAATATGTAAATGTAGAAATGATCATTTCTGGTTATTCAGCAAGAGTAGAGCGTGAATGGTATACACATATCGGCGGTTCACCAACACGTTTACAGTCAAGCACACGCTACATCAATTATGCCGGACGCGGATTTGACTACATCATCCCGCCGTCAATCAAAAACAACGAAGAAGCATTGGAAAAATATCAGGCATTGATGGCTCATATCAATGAAGAATGCCGTTCTCTTCAGGAAGATTACGGTATTCCAAAGGAAGATGTTGCAAACGGACTGCCGCTTGGTATGACAGCATCTATCGTAGATAAGAGAAATCTGCGCAGTTTAGCGGAGATGAGTCATCAGAGAATGTGTAACCGCGCATACTGGGAATTCCGTCAGCTGTTCGGTGATATCATAAAAGCACTTTCTGAGTATTCCGAGGAATGGCGCTGGATCACCGAGAATTTATTTATGCCAAAATGCGATTATTTCGGATACTGTTCCGAGACAAGACCGTGCGGCAAACCGGTATCCGGTGTTCCGAAAATGCCGAGACCATAAGCACATCTGCAAAAAACACAACAGAAACGATTGATACAACGAGGTGAATCTGTATGCCGGAAATTACACTGCTCAGTCAGGAGACAATTGATAAGATTGCTGCAGGGGAAGTAGTAGAACGCCCTTCCTCTGTGGTAAAGGAACTGGTAGAAAATGCCATTGATGCAAAAGCGACTGCCATTACTGTTGAGGTTAAAGAGGGCGGTATCTCATTTGTCCGCATCACTGACAATGGCTGTGGTATTGAGCGTGCGCAGGTACCGGTGGCGTTTTTGCGACATTCGACCAGTAAGATCAAAAGCGTGGAAGATCTAATGAGCATCACTTCTTTAGGATTCCGCGGTGAGGCACTTTCCAGTATCGCCGCAGTATCGCAGGTCGAACTGATCACAAAGACCTATGGCGAACTGACAGGTACCCGCTATGTCATTGAGGGATCAAAAGAAAAGGAAAATGAAGAGATCGGTGCACCGGAGGGAACCACCTTTATCGTACGTAACCTTTTTTATAATACCCCGGCAAGACGTAAATTTTTAAAGACCGCACAGACAGAGGGCAATTACATCAACGATCTGATGGAACGGCTTGCTCTTTCCCATCCGGATGTTTCCTTTAAATTTATTAATAATGGACAGGCAAAAATGCATACTTCCGGCAATTCCAGGGAAAAAGATATGATCTATCATATCTATGGCAGGGATATCACCTCCGGTCTTTTGGAAATCGATCATAAAAACGAATATTTTCATCTCAAAGGATTTATCGGGAAACCCATAATTTCCCGTGGAAACCGTAATTTTGAAAATTATTTTATCAATGGACGTTATATAAAGAGTGCACTGCTCTCAAAGTCAATTGAAGAAGCCTATAAGGGATTTCTGATGCAGCACCAGTATCCGTTTTGTGTTCTGTACTTTACGATGGATACGGATCTGTTGGATGTCAACGTACACCCGACAAAGATGGAACTTCGTTTTTCAAACAATGAAGCGATTTATAAAACACTGTTTGAAATCATCCGGGGAACATTGACACACAAAGATTTTATCCCGGAAGTGCCGGTGCAGGAAGAAAAGGTACAAAAACGGGAAAACATCAAAGCACCACTGCCGGAGCCATTTGAGCGGCGGGGGGTTGAGACAGTACGGAGTGGGCATAGGTTCCAGCCGCAGGATATGTATGCGCAGGGGCAGGCGGGAATGCCACGCAAAGGAACTGTGCCGCAGAATGAGCCAGTCCGATCGCAGGCAGCAGTTTCAGTGCAAAATGCAATACCTCAGAAGGAATCAGCACCGCCGGAAAATCTTTCGATTTTTAATTCACTGCTTCCAAAGAAAGAACCGGCCGGTTCTGATAATTCGTCCGATATGCAGCTAAAACGACTTTCTGCAAGTACAGAACATAACCTTTCGCATGAGACTGATGCAGGGCAGTCCGCAGACCGGGTATCGGAAACTAATACATACACCGTTTCCAAACCAGTACCGCAGCTAATGCCAACAGATAAACCAGCCAAAAGCCTGACAGAAAAGACACCGGCACCTTCCCCAGAGTCAACAGTCACTTACGAGCAGCAGGAACTTGCAGCAGTCTCCGAAGGTTTTCTGACTAAAGATGCCCAAAAGCGCCATAAGATCATCGGACAGCTCTTCGACACCTACTGGATGGTGGAATATGAGGATAAGCTGTTCATCATTGACCAGCATGCGGCACATGAAAAAGTACTTTATGAGAAAACAATGAAAAAAGTTCATGAAAAAACATTTTCATCACAGACGTTAAGTCCGCCGATCATTTTAACATTAAGCCTTGAAGAAATTGAAATGCTTGAAAAATATAAGGCACAGATTGATGCATTCGGGTATGAGATCGAGCCGTTTGGCGGAAAAGAATATGCAGTGACTGCCATTCCGGCTGATTTTACAGGAATCGACACAAAAACAATGTTTCTTGAAATGTTAGATGATTTTGCAAATATTAACGGAAATGATTCTCCCAATGCTATTATGGAGAAAGTTGCTTCTATGTCCTGTAAGGCTGCGATCAAGGGAAACCAGCACATCAGCAGACCGGAGGCAGAGAGGCTCATTGATGAACTGTTAGAACTGGAAAATCCATATAACTGCCCACATGGACGCCCGACGATCATTTCCATGACAAAATATGAAATCGAAAAGAAATTTAAAAGGATTGTCTGATATGAATCAAAAACCAATGATTATTCTGACCGGTCCTACCGCGGTGGGAAAAAGTGCCCTCTCGGTAGAACTTGCAAAAAAAATAAACGGAGCGGTCATCTCTGCAGACTCCATGCAGGTCTACCGCCATATGGATATCGGCTCCGCCAAGATTATGCCGGAGGAAATGCAGGGTATCACGCATTATATGATCGATGAATTAGAACCTGACGAAGAATTTCATGTTGTGCGTTTTACAACGATGGCAAAAGAATATTTAAAAGAAATCTATGCGGCGGGGAAAATCCCGATCATAGCCGGGGGCACCGGATTTTATATTCAGGCACTTTTGTACGATATTGATTTTACAGAGCAGCAGTGTGATGAGGCATACCGCAGACAATTAGAGGAACAGGCAAAAGAACACGGAGCCGGATATCTGCATGAAATGCTGCGCAAAGTCGACCCTGCATCTGCGGAGGCGATTCATGCCAATAATGTCAAACGTGTGATCCGGGCTTTGGAATTTTATCATTTATCCGGTCAGAAAATATCTGAACACAATGAAACGGAGCGTCAAAAACAATCTCCTTATAATTTTGCCTATTTTGTTCTTAACGATGAACGCGCAAAATTGTATGAGTGCATTGACAAACGTGTAGATGCGATGATAGCAGCAGGACTGGTAAATGAAGTTCAAAAATTAAAAGATATGGGGTGCAGCCGGGAAATGGTTTCCATGCAGGGACTCGGCTATAAGGAGATACTTGCATATTTAGACGGCGAATATACCTTAGAGGAAGCCGTCTATATCATCAAACGGGAAACCCGTCATTTTGCCAAACGCCAGTTAACGTGGTTTAAAAGAGAGCGCGATGTGATCTGGCTCGACAAGCAGACATTTGGCTATGATGATGCAGCAATTTTAACAGATATGATATCAATTTTACAGGAAAAGGAAATAATCAGTCATGAATAAATGGATGGAAGAACAGTATGAAGCTCTTGGTATTTCAAGAGAAGTATATGAATTTGGAGAAAAGATCGAAGTCTCCTTAAAGGAGCGTTTTGAAGCGATTGATGCAACGGCTGAATACAATCAGTTAAAAGTGATCAAAGCTATGCAGGATAACCGTGTAAGTGCAGAATGCTTTAACATGTCCTCCGGATACGGTTATAATGATCTCGGACGTGATACATTAGAAAAAGTATATGCATCCTGCTTTAAAGGAGAAGATGCTTTAGTACGCCCGCAGATCACCTGCGGCACACATGCACTGGCGCTTGCTTTAATGTCTAACCTTCGTCCGGGAGACGAACTGTTGTCCCCGGTCGGAAAACCATATGACACGTTAGAGGAAGTGATCGGTATCCGCCCATCTAAGGGATCGCTGGCAGAATACGGCGTATCCTATCGTCAGGTAGATCTTCTGCCGGACGGAAGTTTTGATTATGACCACATCAAAGAAGCGATTAATGAGCGCACAAAACTCGTAACGATCCAGCGATCCAAAGGATACGCGACAAGACCAACACTTTCTGTGGCACGTATTGGAGAATTGATCTCGTTTATCAAAAAAATTAAGCCGGACGTCATCTGTATGGTAGATAACTGTTACGGTGAATTTGTGGAAGAACGTGAGCCTCTTGAGGTCGGAGCAGATATGATCGTAGGTTCCCTGATCAAAAATCCGGGCGGCGGTCTTGCACCGATCGGCGGTTATATCGTTGGAAAAAAAGAATGTGTTGAAAATGCGGCTTATCGCCTGACTTCTCCGGGACTTGGAAAAGAAGTCGGTGCATCATTAGGCGTTATCCAGTCTTTCTATCAGGGATTTTTCCTTGCACCTACTGTAGTAAGTGGTGCATTAAAGGGGGCGATCTTTGCAGCAAATATCTATGAAAAACTTGGATTCGAAGTTGTTCCAAACGGCAGTGAAAGCCGCCACGATATCATTCAGGCAGTTTCATTCCACAATCCGGATGCACTGATCGCTTTTTGCGAAGGGATTCAGGCGGCTGCTCCGGTTGACAGCTATGTAACACCGGAACCATGGGCAATGCCTGGATATGACAGTGATGTTATTATGGCTGCAGGTGCTTTTGTTCAGGGATCATCCATTGAGCTGAGTGCAGATGGTCCGATCAAGCCTCCATATGCCGTTTATTTTCAGGGCGGACTGACCTGGTACCATGCAAAACTGGGTATTCTGAAATCTTTACAAAAACTTAAGGAACGAAAACTTGTCGACCTTGACTTGTTATGATAAAATATAATGTGATTTATTCATAACAACAAGTTTGCCCATACAATGCGTACAGGCTGTTGTTTATGGTAATAGATCTTTATGCTTCCCGGGAGAGTAGAAAGGGAGCATTCATGAACAAAAATACTACGGTAAAAGAATTGCCGGATTCGGAAAAACCATATGAAAAGTTTCTTACATATGGACCGGAATACCTAAGTGATGCGGAGCTTTTAGCAGTGATCATCCGTTCAGGGACAAGTGGTCTAAAGTCTGTGGAAGTCGCGCAGAATCTGCTAAATGATGGTCAGCGCAATTTATTAAATCTCTATGATATTCCATTTGAAAAGATGCAGAAAATACGTGGAATTGGCCCGGTAAAGGCAATCCAGTTAAAATGCATTGCAGAATTATCAAAACGGATTGCGCAGACACGGTCAGCTCCTGATATCTGTATGACGAACCCAAAAACAATCGCAGATTACTATATGGAACATCTGCGTCATGAAAGCAAAGAACATCTGATTATCTGTATGTTCGACAATAAATGTCACATGAAAGGTGATAAACTGCTTTCTATCGGCAGCGCAAATGAAACAATTGTTTCACCACGCGAAGTTTTCGAGACAGCAATCAATTGTCATGCAGCACATCTTATCTTAGTCCATAATCATCCAAGTGGTATACCAGAACCGTCCCATGCAGATGATATTGTCACAAAACGCATTTTAAACTGTGGACAACTGATGGGCATTCCGCTTTCCGACCATGTTATTATCGGGGATCATTCTTACTTTAGTTACAGAGAAAATAACAGGATCGTGGTATAAACCGCGTTCCAAAGGGAGAGAACAATGACAAACAACGTATACGGTATTGATCTTGGAACATGCAATATGAAGATTTACTGCAAATCTTCCAACAAGATCTTAAATGAAAAAAACACGATCGCATTAAAAAATAAAGATGAGATCTACGCTTATGGTAACTCGGCATACGCAATGTATGAAAAGGCTCCGGAGTCTATCCATGTGACATTCCCTGTTACAACAGGTGTCATCGCAGATTTCAACAATCTTCAGTCCATGATACAGCTCTTCTTAGAAACGCATGTTAAAGGGAGCCTGAAGGGTGCAGAATTTATCGTCGCAGTACCAACAAGTATCACGGAAGTGGAGAAAAAAGCGTTCTTTGACATGTTCTATAAGAGCAAGATGAAACCGAAGAGTGTACTTTTATGTGAAAAACCGATCGCTGATGCCGTTGTGACCGCTTTCGGAGAGCGGGCGGATTGCGAAGAAGCCATGAAAAGGATCAGAAAATGGTTGCTCTGAGCACAGTACATGACAACACCTTGAAGCACTTTGTGCTTGCACCGGACTTACATCAATCAAGCCAATAGGTATATAAAATATGACATACTCACTATTATTAATTAAAAGGTAAAAAGCTATGAAGATGAATTTTAAGGAAACGGTATTGCTATTAGGCATGTCCATGGTAGTGCCGGCAACGAGCATCGCTCAAGACAAAGTGGAAGCCAGTGTAGGAGCTGACTTGGTAAGCGGCTATATTTGGCGCGGGCAGGATTTGGGAGGCGTAAGCATACAGCCGTCATTGTCCGTAGCCTACAAAGGGTTTTCGCTCGGTGCATGGGGATCCGCAGGCATTGAGTCCGCTGATACGAAAGAACTGGACCTGACGCTGGGCTACTGCACCGGCGGTTTCAGCATTTCGGTGACAGACTACTGGTTCAATGGCGGCCCCGGCTATTTCCACTATGGCACGCACCATACCAGCC
>OGZV01003063.1_pt1 | contig 11858 bp, 9 predicted proteins | sample 1576861 | NCBI WGS metagenome assembly OGZV01 (sample SAMEA3541501, study PRJEB24748) | human gut metagenome | biome: human gut; feature: human-associated habitat; material: faeces | place: China | collected 2012
TTAGTGTTTTCAAGGGTTTGCGAAGAATTTGATAATCAAATATAATAGTTATTAAATTTCCTAAAATAAGTGGAATATCAACTGGAATTTATTAAGTAGTACCATTAGCATTTTTTATATATGCAATCCAGTCTTCCAAGCTATTTATACTGAAATTATCAAGTGCATTTTTGTAGCAAACAAAAGCACTGGGATGGTTTTCCTTCATCCATTTTAATGCTTTTTTTGGTCCTAAATAAGTATGCTGCTTGATATCACAAAATATCTCCAAACTGTCAATCAACACCCAATGCCACCGAAACATCCCTTCAGCATCGTATCGTTTTACTCGTGCAAGCATCTTGATGCACCAGTCGACACTAGCATCCGTTTCTGCTTTTGTTTTTTTGGGACGGTTTTGCAGATACGAAAGCACCTTCATTTGGAGTGTTTTTCCTCGTTCCTCGTTATCCACAATAAGCTTTCCGTCAAAAATTTGGATGAAATTACTGCAATCAAATTCTCCATCAAAATAAGAAGCAGGATACACGAAAACATCCAACTGAATGTCGTTAACAAAAGATGTGTCGTGGAATTGTTCATGGTCATAAGAAATAACCAATGCGTCAAAATCACTGTTCAGATCGTTTGTTCCGTTTGCATATGAGCCATAAAGGATGATGGAAAGAGGGTTGTATTTTTGCTTGATATATTCAATGATCTTCTCCAACAAAATCACCTCATCAAATCCCGATTTGTTGAACTAAATCGAGTATACCATACCAGCCAATGAAAGAATACCCCTCTAGGGAAAATTGTCTGAAAAAGCGTTTGAAGTGCGCCGCAGAGCGCTTCAAACGAGAACTATAAAAATATTATTTCCACCCCCGGTCGGTGGGGTCCAGCATCCCGGCGGCAGAGTATACCAGCGCGTTGCAGATGGCAGCAGCAACATTGCTGCCGCCCTTGCGCCCCATGGCGACGATGGCGGGCACTCCGTGGGCAGCGCATACGCTGAACAGCCGCTCCTTGCTCTCCACCACATTCACAAAGCCCACCGGCACCCCGATGACCAGCGCAGGGCGCAGCCCGGCGGTTTCGATCAGGTCGGCAATGGTCAGCAGCTGCGCGGCCTGCAGGGGCATTTCGCCGGGTTCGGTGCGCAGGTCGATCACCGCGGCAAGTTCCGGCGCGCCGTTCTGGGTCAGGTACTGCTGTACCGCACGGCCATTGGCGGCGCTGCCGCGGTAGAGCACCACGGCGCGGTTATTCTGCACCGCCACCACGCAGCCATTGCCCGCGGTGCCCACCATGGCCAGGCGTACCACATCGCGCTGCATGGTGCCGCCCAACATAACGGCTGCCACTGCGCACACAAAGCCAACGGGCACAAAGCGGCGCAGCTGCCGGGTACGCCAGAAAAGCGCCGCCAGCACAGCAAAAACAGCCAGCACCCACAAAGTATACCGCACCGGCAGGGCAATGTGGGCCACCGGAAGAGCCGCGCACCAGGCGGCCAGGGTGGTCATCAGGCGCAGCACAATGCCAAGCAGCAGGCTTGCCCCGTGGAACAGCGGGTCCAGCACCGGCACAAAGGAAAGCACCAGCGCCAGGATCCCCAGCCGCAGCGCCGGGCCAAGCAGCCACACCACCAACAGGTTGGCGGGCACTGCGGCACCGCTGGCTGCCATGCCGTGCAGCAGCAAGACCGGTAAGGTTGCCAAAGTGGCCAGTACCGCAGCCTGCACCGCATCCACCGCGCGGAGCACGATGGCAAGGGGCAGCGGCAGGGCGGTTTGCCGCCTTTGGTTATGGCGGGCCGCATAGCGCACCTGCACAAACTGTGTTTGCCGTTTGGCCAGCGCCGAAGCTGCCAGCACGCCCAATACCCCGCAGACGGAAAGCTGGAAGCCGATATCACACGGGGCAAAAGGCTGCTGCACCCCAATGATGATGGCGGCCAACGCCAGCGCGGTAAGGGAATCCGGCGGCTGGAGCAAAAGGCTGCCCACCAGCATGATGAGGAACATAACGCCCGCACGGAACACCGAGAACGGCAGCCCTGTCAACCCCATATAGAGCAGCAGAACCGTGATTTGCAGCAGGACCCGCGGAACCGAGAACCGGCTGCGCCGCCCCTGCCCCATGGCAAACAGGCCGCACAGCAGCGCCACATGCAGGCCGGAAACCGCCAGCAGGTGGGCAATGCCTGCCGTGCGGAAGGTATCACTCCATTCGTCCGTCAGTTCGCTTTTCTCGCCCAGCAGCATAGCAGCTTCCACCCCGGCAAGATTTTGTGGCAAGTAGGTGGTTAACCGTTTGGCAAACGCCTGCCGCAGGTGGTACAGCCGGTACGGCAGCGCATCCGAGGTTCCCTGCCAGATATAATCCGCCTGATAGGATGCCCCCAGCCAAGTACCCTTGGCATAGCGGGACATGCGGTAAGAGTCCGCCCGCAGGGGCTGCAGTTGGAACTGCCCGGTAATGATAACCCCCGCTTCGGAATACGGCAGGTCTGTGCAGTATACTTTAAGCGAGGTTTTGCGGCCATCCAACTGGGTGATAAGCAGCGTTGCCCGCACATTGCCCGGCTGCCAGGAGGTTTCGGCGTCCGGCTGCACAATGGCGGTGCAGGCATAGGTTTGCCCTGCCAGGCTTTGGGCCGGTTTTACCACGGCCAGCTGGTAAGCAGCGCTCCACACCAGGCCAGCCAGCAGCCCTGCCACGGCGGGCAGCGCAAAGCGGGCCGCCCGGCGCTGGGTAAAGGCAGCAAAGAGGAACAGCGATATAAAAAGTGCCGCCGTCAGCAGCGAGGCCAACGGCGGCAGGTACGCCGCGGCCAGCTCTGCCAATGCGAAGGCAAGACCAAAGCCAGCCAGCTTACGAGTCATGAGTTTTTAGTGGGCAAACAGGGGCAGCGGCTCAAGGAAGATGATATCCTTGCGCTCGGCTGCATCGCCTTCCGCCAGAACAGCTGCCTGGGCCACAATGGTGCCGGAGCTGCGGGCTGCCAGTGCATCCAGCGCATGCAGGCTGCCGCCGGTGGAAATTACGTCATCCACAACCAGGATGCGCTTGCCGTTCATATAGTCAAGGTCTTTTTTGTCAATGACCAGCGTCTGCTTGCCGGCGGTAGTGATGGACTGATCCTCCACGATGACAGGATCCGCCATGTACCCCTTGACACCCTTGCGGGCGGGGATCCACTGCTTGCCGCTCTGGCGGGACATTTCGTATGCCAAGGGGATGCCCTTGGCCTCGGCGGTCAGAATGACATCAAAATCCGGGCACTTTTCCAGCAGGGCCTTGGCGCAGGCAATGGTCAGCTCAACATCGCTGAACATGATGAATGCGGCAATGTCCAGATGGTCATTGATTTTGCAGATGGGCAATTCACGGGTCAGGCCTGCCACATGCAGGGTATAGGTTTTTGCCATAGTAAACAACCTCTTTTCACATTTCGGCGCAAAGGAGCCTGCATCAGCCCGGAGGCCATGCAAGGCTGCGCTTTGCCAGCACATGGAAGTGCAGGTGCTTCACGCTCTGGCCGCCGTCGGCGCCAACGTTGGTCACAACGCGGTAGCCGCTTTCGTCCACGCCAAGCTGCTTGCACAGGTTGGCGATGGTAGCGTAAATATGGCCCAGCAGTGCAGCGTCCGCTTCGGTAAGCTTTGCCGCAGATTCAATATGCTGCTTGGGGATCACCAGAAAATGCACCGGTGCCTGCGGGTCAATATCATAAAATGCCAGCAGAGTGTCATCCTCATACAGCTTATTGGACGGGATCTGGCCCGCTGCGATTTTGCAAAACAGGCAGTCATCCATCGGTTTTGCCCCCTTTCCCAGGGTGCGGGGCGGTTGGCCCGGCACCCCAAAATTGTACAGTTGTATTATAGCACGCTCAGTTTGCTTTTTCCAGGTTTTCTTTCACAATGCCTTCCACAGCGTTCAGTGCATCGTCGATCTTGGAAGTATCGCGGATACCGGCCATGGCGAAGTCCGGCTTGCCGCCGCCGTTGCCGCCTGCAATGGCAGCGATCTGCTTAACCAGGGCACCAGCCTTCAGACCGCGGGCCAGGGCGTTTTTGCCAACGCCGACAGCCAGGGTGGTCTTGCTGCCATCGGTGCCGATCAAAGCGCCGACTGCGTTGGGCTCTTTATCACGCAGTTTATCCATCATGCTGCGCAGGGTATCAGGGGTGGTGCCGTTCAGATAAACGGTAACAATGCGCACGCCGTCAACCTCGACAGCATTCTGGAACAGGCCGTCGATCTGGCTGGATGCCAGCTTTGCCTTGGCGATCTCCAGCTGCTTGTTGGCCTCTTTCAGCTCAGCGGTCACAGCCTGGGCACGGGCGGCAACATCCTTCATGTTGTTGGCCTTCAGGGCAACAGCGGTGTTGGCCAGTTCAGCGGTACGGTCGTCCAGCAGGTTCAGCACGCCGTAACCGGTGGTGGCCTCAATGCGGCGGATACCGGCGGCAACGCTGGCTTCGGACAGGATCTTGAAGCAGCCGATCTGGGCAGTGTTTTTGACATGGGTGCCGCCGCAGAACTCAACGCTCCAGCCGCCTGCATCCACAACGCGGACAACCTTGCCGTACTTTTCGCCAAACAGAGCCATAGCGCCCATCTTTTTGGCTTCCTCAATGGGCAGGTTCTGGATGGTAACAGGCAGAGCGGCAAAGATTTTTTCGTTCACGCGCTTTTCCACTTCCACCAGTTCTTCGGGGGTAACGGCGTTGAAATGGGTAAAGTCAAAGCGGGTGATCTTGTCATCCTGGTAGCTGCCGGCCTGGTGGACATGCTCGCCCAGCACTTCGCGCAGGGCTTTCTGCATCAGGTGGGTGGCGGTGTGGTTGCGGCAGATGGAAGCGCGGCGCTGTTCATCCACAGCAGCGGTTACGGTATCGCCTACGCGGATGGTGCCGTCCAGCAGGGTGCAGGTGTGAACATAGAAGCCTTTGGGGGTCTTTTTGACCTGGTTGACTTTCAGGTTTGCAGTGCCGCTGGTCAGGTAGCCGTGGTCAGCAACCTGGCCGCCCATCTCGGCATAAAACGGGGTACGGTCCAGAACGACCAGCACATTCTCGCGCTCTTCATAGTCGGTGGAAACCGCATCGTTCAGTTCTTCGCCGTCAGACAGGGCCAGAACCTTGGCGGTTTCTTTCAGCACATCATAGCCGTCAAACGCGGTCGGCTCAGCGTTCAGTTCACCGAACAGGTCCTCGCTCCAGCCGGAGATATCCTTGGCCAGGCGCTCGGCACGGGCGCGCTCACGCTGGCGGGTCATCTCGACATGGAAAGCAGCTTCGTCAATGCCAAGGCCGGCTTCGGCAGCGATCTCCTTGGTCAGATCAAGCGGGAAGCCGAAGGTATCGTTCAGCTTGAAAACATCCAAGCCGGACAGGATCTTCTTGTTGGTCTCGTGCAGGTGCTGGATCATGCCGTTCAGGATGTTCATGCCGGAGTCAATGGTCTTATAGAAGCGCTCTTCCTCGGTGCCAATAACTTTCTTGATATAGGATTCATGCTCGCGCAGTTCGGGGTAACCAACCTCGCTGGAGATGATAACGGTATCCACCAGATCAGTCAGGAACGGATGGTCGATGCCCAGCATACGGCCATGGCGGGCAGCGCGGCGCAGCAGGCGGCGCATAACATAGCCGCGGCCTTCGTTGGAGGGCAGGATGCCGTCAGAAGCCATGAACACGGTAGCGCGGATATGGTCGGTGATGACGCGGATGGAGATATCGTCCTTCTCGTTTGCACCGTACTGTTTGCCGGAGATGCGCTCCACATGGTGCAGAACAGCGGCAACGGTATCGACCTCGAACAGGTTATCCACATCCTGCATGACAACGGCCAGACGCTCCAGGCCCATGCCGGTATCAATGTTCGGTTTGGGCAGCAGCGCATAGGTGCCCTTGCCATCGGAATCATACTGGCTGAACACCAGGTTCCAGATTTCCATGAAGCGGTCGCAGTCACAGCCAACGCCGCAGGTCGGCTTGCCGCAGCCATACTTCAGGCCGCGGTCAAAGTAGATCTCACTGCAGGGGCCGCACGGACCGGAGCCATGCTCCCAGAAGTTATCCTCTTTGCCCAGGCGGACCATGTGGTCTTCAGGGATGCCGACAGACTTGGTCCAGATATCATAGGCCTCGTCATCGTCCTGATAGACAGAGATATACAGGCGGTCAGCGGGGATTTCCAGCTCTTTGGTCAGGAACTCCCAAGCCCAGGGAATGACCTCTTTCTTGAAATAATCCTGGAAGCTGAAGTTGCCCAGCATTTCAAAGAAGCAGCCATGGCGTGCGGTAATGCCGACGCGCTCAATATCCGGGGTACGGATGCACTTCTGGCAGGTGGTAACACGGTGGCGGGGCGGTTCTTCCTGGCCAAGGAACCACTTTTTCATAGGTGCCATACCGCTGTTGATAAGCAGCAGGCTGGGGTCGTCTTTGGGCACCAGCGGGAAGCTGCCAAGGCGCAGATGGCCTTTGCCTTCAAAATAGTGCAGGTATTTTTCGCGTAATTCGTTAAGTCCTGTCCACTGCATGATCCTGATTCTCCATTTCGTATGCTGAAATAATTGGGATACTGTTTTGCCCCGGGTTTTATACCACAGCCGCAAAAAAGGAAAAGAAAAACGGCCTTTGCCCCGCCAGACAGCTACAATGCCGTCCAGCACAGGGGCGAAAGCCGTATAACTTCCGTGGTACCACCCAGATTGCAGGCTGTACAGCCTGCCGCTTTGGTGCGCCTTAACGCGGCGCATACGTCCGATTTTTTCGGAAGCTCCGGGGCGGCACTGCCCTGCCCGCACCGGGTGCCTTGCAGCTTAGCGGCACCCTCTCTGAATGGCTGCGGATAATGGGGCATTGACCCTTTCAACGCTATTTTTCCTTTTACCCTATGATTATATGCCAGCGTTCGGTGCTTGTCAACTGTTTTCTGCCGGTTTTTCTGTTATAGCTTCATCCAGAACGGCAAGGGCATCCGCTACCTGGGCAAACAGGGCGGCGCTGCTGGTTTGGGGCTTTTGCTGGGAATCCTGCAAAACGGTGATGGTATAGCGCGGAGCATCCGCCGGGTAAAAACCGGCAAACCAGTAATGCAGCAGCTCCCTGCCGTCTGCATCAAACTGGCCGGTCTGAGCCGTGCCGGTTTTACCGGCGGCGGTACCGGTATGGGGCTGGGCATCGCCGCCAATGCCGCTGCGGACAACGGTTGCCAGCATACTTTGCAGCACCCGTGCAACCGCCGGGCTGCAGGCCGCTGCGGGCTGCGGCTGCTGCGGAACTTGCGTCCCGCCGGTGATGCTGCTGACAATACAGGGGCTGTGATATACCCCGCCGGAGGCTATGGCATTGAACATGGCCGTTACCTGCAATGGGGTAACGGTCAGCCCGCCCTGCCCGAAGGAAAAGCTTGCCAAACTGCCTGCATTTTGCAGGTCTGCCGTGCTGGGCAGCTCCCCCGCCGCGCTCTTCAGCCCCGGCGCCAGCAGAGCCGGGGTGCCAAGGCCAAAGCTCTGCACGGCATTCAGAATTGCCTGCCCGCCCAGCAGCTGGCCCAGCGCAATAAAGTAACAGTTACAGCTTTGTTCCAGCGCGCCGCGCAGGTTGACGGTGCCGTGCGCCCGCCCCAGCGCACAGCGGAAGGTTTCCCCCGCCGTCTGGATACTGCCGGTGCAGTCATAGGTGAACCAGTCCAGCCCCTGGGCATAGGCCGCCGCAGCCAGCACCACCTTGAACACCGAACCCGCGCTGAAAGCGGACAGACTGCGGTTAATGAGGGAGGTATCATCGGCGCGGATGCTGGCAGCGATATCATCGGGGTCAAATTCCGGCATACTGGTACTGGCCAAAATTTGCCCACTGCCCACCTGCATGACGATGATGCAGCCTTTGCTCATATTTTGGGCGGCAATCGCTTCGCAGGCACGCTGGATGTTAGCATCCAGCGTGAGGGTAATGGCTGTGTTGGTACCGCGGGCGGTGGTTTGCACCTGCGGCGTGGTGCCCGCCAACAGATCCCCGCGGGCAGTGGTGGTGCAAAGCACGGCCCGGGCATCCCCCGCCGCGGCCAAAAGATCATCATAGGCCTTTTCCAGCCCGGTCATACCGTGGCCGTCCCCATCCAGGTAGCCGATCAGGTGACGGGCGATGGGGGTTGGCAGATAGCGCCGGGCATCCGCCACCATGAACACGCCGTTTGCGGACAGATCATCTTCCACTTCAATCAAAAACGGGGTGATGCTGTTGCGGCGGGCATACAGCTGGGCCTGCTGGGCAAACGGCACAAAGGGAAACAGTGTGGCATAGCTGGAATCCCCCGGTATGCAGAGCGCGTACCACCGCGGGGTAACACCAGTTAGGGGGCGGCCTATCCTATCATAAAAATTACCGCGCCGGATGGGGAGCACGGTTTCGCTGACGGTCTGTGCCGCCGCGCTGGCGGCATAGCTTTGGTCCGCCGCGATCCAGAACACCCGGCAGAGCACCAGCATCCCTGCACAGAGCATGGCGGTGCAGAGGACAGCAAGGCGGCGAATGCTCATGGGCGTGGTTTCTCCTTTCCTAATATGCTGCACCAAGTGCATGGTATCAGCCACTTGTTGAAGTATCGCCCGCTGCCGCTGGTTTTATGCCTTCTTTTCTGTCTTTTCGGGTGCAGCAAAGCATTGCAAAAGATTTTGCAGCGGAATTATTGACAAACGATAATTCATGTGGTACGCTGATGATAGCAAAATTATTGTTTTATTATAATTTTACTCTATCAGAAAGGATGTGGAAGCGATGAAGCGTTTCCGTGTATTTTATGGCGGGTTGGCGGGGCTTGCCGCGGCCTGTGCGCTGGGGGCATGGTTCGCACCGGTCGAGGCCGGGTGGCTGGCGTTCCCCTGGGTCAGCATCGGGGCCGGGCTGCGGGCGCTTTCGTTAAGCGGCAGTGTGGGCAATGTGGCGGCCTGCGGGCTGTATGCCCTGCTCTGTCTGCTGCCCGCCGGGATTGCGCTGCGGGATATCCGGCACCACTGGCCGCTGGTTGGGTTCAGCGCGGTGCTGGGGCCTGCGCTCTATTTCCTCATCAATCCGGGGCTGCTGGCCCAGCGGATGGGCGGCCTGCCGCAAGAAGTTGTCGTGGCCATGCTGGGGCAGCTGATTTGGGCCGTTGCGCTGGCCTGTGCCGTCTGGCTGCTGTTGGGGGCGCTGCATCGGCGCAGCCTGAACACCAGCAGCCTGCTGCACGGGATGCAGATAGGGCTTTGCCTGCTGGACGGCGCGTTTGTTGTTTCCGTGTTTGGTGTGGGGGTGCTGGATCTGCGCGGGCAGATTGCCGCCGTGCGGCAGGCAAACACCATGCTGGACAATACAGCTTTCGGCACGCTGAACCCCACCGCTTTATTTCTGGTCTGCGGCTGGCTGGTGCAAAGCCTGCCTGCCCTGCTGAACCTTGGCATTGTACATGGGCTGCTGCAGCTGGTTAAGCTCGCCAAGGCGGATCGTTTTGCCCCCGGCATGGCACAGGCCGCCGCGCACTGCGGCACACTGGCCGGCGGAGCTGCGGCGGTGGATGTTACAGTACAAGCAGTGTTTTTGGCAGTACAGCTTTGCGCCGCCGGGCAGCTGCACCAGCTGAACAGCGGGCTGCACATTGCCCTGCTGCCCGTTCTGTTTGCGGTAGCGGCGCTGCTGTTCAGCCGCTGCCTGGCCGAAGGCTGCGCCCTGCGGGAAGAAAACGAGGGGTTCATCTGATGGCGATCAAAGTGTATCTGGATGAACAGCTGCGGGCACGCGGCATAACGGCCAAAGAACTTTGCGCCAGGGTGGGCATTACCGAAGCCAACCTTTCCATCCTGCGCAGCGGAAAAGCCAAAGGTGTGCGGTTCCACACCATCAACCGCATCTGTTACTATCTGCAATGTGATGTTGGCGATATTTTGAAATTTGACGGCGAACTGGACGAAGGTGATTGTGATGAAACGTAATATGTTATTCGGTACGGGTGCCGCTGCCCTGGCCTGCCTGTTGGGCGGCTGCCGGCTGGCGGTACCGCAGGGCACGGCAGGGCAGGATACTTTGATCGGCGGGTACGCCACATGGGAGAGCATCCCCTATTTTTCCGAGCATTTTCTTTCCGGTGATCGTTCCCCTGCCCGTCTGTACGCGGACTGGAGCAGCGCCGACCGGCCGGAGAGTGCGCAGTGGCGGAATATTTTCCCCAATGTGACCGGTTATGCGCTGTGCCAGAACACGGCGGAGGAGGACGGCGATACTGTTTATCTTGGCAGTGGGGCCGACCCGTATTTCAGCGGCCTTGCCTACAACAGCGCACACAACGGCAGTGAAATCACTGAGAGCATGACCGGCACGCTGTATGCCGATATCGGCCAGATTCGTGGAGATATTACCGGCTTTACATTCAGCCCGGTATACCAGACAGCGGACGGGCAGATCTACCTGGCGGAAGGCCAGCGCGTAACCTGCGACACGCAAAATCTGGAAGGTTCCAGCCTGTCCCTCTCGGTCAGCGCGGCACAGACCGAAAGCAGCAGCTGGGACGGCACCAGCAAAACCGAGCAGGGTTTTACCGCCAAACTTTCCTTTTTGTATGCTGCCCAAGCGGTGCGGGTGCTGCAGATGGATGCGGATTATGGGGTATTGGGACAGGCCGACTACCCCGCCGCTGCGGTGCCGGAAGAGCTGAATTTTTTGCCGGGCGCTGAATTTATCCTGCTGGAAAGCCGCAGCACGGATACCGCCGGAGCTGAGCACACGGCGCGGCAGATCATTGGGCGCGATGAGCTGGAAGATTACGGGGCGGACGGGCAGATGAAATATGTGACCCTCTACCTGCGCGGAGACGGCCCGCTGGCCGAAGTACACGCCATTGCCCTGAAAGGTTAAGGTGTATCTGAAGCCAAAGAAAATGACGGATATTTCGCAAACACAAGCAGGATTTAAGGCAAAGAGCCTTGGAATCCTTTGTGGACTCCAAGGCTTTTTAACGCAAAATTCGGCGGTGCTTGTAGAAATAGACTAAATTTTCAACTTTTCCGATAACCCCTAAAACAGACCACAAACAACACCACCCGCCGGGCGTGTGGGAAAGCAGCGCAATGCTGCTTTCCCTGCCCCGGCAGGTGGTGTTGTTATTTTTATTGTTGTGTTTTGGCCGCTTTGTGCCGCAGCCAGGCAGTGACCAGAAAAGTGATGGCAATGCAGGGCAAAAAACCGAGCGCATCCACGCCGACATCCTGAATCATTCCGGCGCGGCCCGGGATAAAGAGCTGGTGGAATTCATCAGTGCCCGCATAGGCGGTACAGGTCACAGCGCTGATCAGTGCTTCTTGCACAAGCTGTTTGGCCCCGCCCGCTTTGCCTGCGCTGCCAAACAGATGGACGGTGACGGCGGTGCTGACACCGAGCGCACAGTAAATATAAACATGTGCCCACTTGCGAATGTTGGCATTGTCGTTCTGGCTGCTGAACCACTTGGGGGTCAGGCGGTGGGCCGCGGTGGATTCCACTTTTTCCGTTATCTGCTGGCTGAGGGCAGAGGAGCTCTCCCCCGGCTGGGCGGAAAACAGAAAGATTGCCGCCATGATGGCCAATGTAACGCACAGCATCACCGCGCGCACAAGTTTCAGCTTATTGTTCTGCTCCGGCATTCCCGTACCTCCGCGTTCCATCGTACCATCATGTACAATACCCATGGTATACTTGAAAAGCATACCAGTTTTGCGGTGCAGAATCAAGCGGGAAAAGGCACATCCGCATGGATTGTACGATGTTATATTTATTTTGTCTTTCACTTTAGGCAACACCGCACAATTCCCGCCTTACGGCTTAAGCACCGCTCCGACGGCTGCG
>OGZV01003083.1_pt1 | contig 11795 bp, 9 predicted proteins | sample 1576861 | NCBI WGS metagenome assembly OGZV01 (sample SAMEA3541501, study PRJEB24748) | human gut metagenome | biome: human gut; feature: human-associated habitat; material: faeces | place: China | collected 2012
GCTGCCGGAGCGGTGCTTAAGCCGCAAGGCGGGAATTGTGCGGTGTTGCCTTAGGTTTTACCAGGTTTTCACCAAGAAGCACTTGTTCTGCCCGGCGAATTGGGATATAATAAAAGGGTTACAAACAGCTTTACCTGCCATGGAGGGCAATGAATGATGAAACTGGCAAAACGTGCAGCTGCACTTGTGCTGGCAGCGGTTCTGACGCTCAGCCTGACCGCCTGCAGCCCCAAGGAAGTAGCAAGCAATCTGATTTTGAAAACGGCAGATCTGCTGGGCCTGCGTGAAGAAGGTTCCGATGACGATGAGGCGGACGAAATTGTGGCGCAGTCCGGCGGTGAGGTGAACTTCCCGGATGGGCTGCAGGATACCTCGGTCCACTGGAACCAACAGGTGCAGGATGGGACGCTGTATGTTGCGTTTAACAGCATCCAGAACCGCAACACCGAGTATTTTGTGGCGGGTTCCGATACTGTGCAGGTAACGGGCTATGCCACCACCGAATCCACCGGTATTCTGGAGTTCAAGGTGGCGCTGTGGGAACTTTCGGAGGATAAGGCAACCACTTCCTATGTGGCGGGCACCACGGTGTATTTCCCGACCGGCGGGGAGTGCAGCACCTATACCATCTCCGGCTTGACCCCCGGCAGGCTGTACAAGGCCAATGTCAGCTATGACTCTGGTATGTTCTACATTACCGGCGGCGTGAAAATTGAGGGCATTGGCAGCGACGACCTGGTTGCCCCGGATGCAGAATAACCAAAAATGAAGCGTGCCCCGGCGCAGCGGTCAACGCAGACCGACGCCGGGGCATTTTGCGGATATGACTGAAACAAAAAAGGAATCAAAAGATGAACTTTGATAAAAAACAGCTGCGCAACACCCTGCTGCTTCTGCTGGGGGCGCTGATCTGGGGCACAGCCTTTGTGGCGCAAAGTGTGGGCAGCGGCTATGTGGGGCCGTATACCTTTTTGGCGGCCCGCAGCTGGCTGGCCTGCGCATTTTTGATCGTGCTGGTTTTGCTGCGCCGCGGCAAGGCCCGCAAAGCGGATCCCGGCGTTCCGTTCTGGATCAACGGCCGGATGCTGCTGCGGGGCGGTGTGTTCTGCGGCATTGCGCTGTTTGCGGCTTCGGCGGCACAGCAGATCGGCATTGGCACCACCAGCACGGCCAAGGCGGGCTTTTTGACGGCGCTGTATGTGGTGCTGGTACCGCTGCTGGGGGTGTTCTTTGGGCGGCGGCCGGGGGTCAAACTGGGAATCTGCGCCTGCATCAGCCTGGCGGGGCTTTACCTGCTGTGCCTGGCGGGGCACGATGCCCTGACCCTGACCGGCGGCGAATGGATGCTGCTGCTCTGCTCGCTGCTGTTTGCGTTCCAGATTATGCTGGTGGATCATTACAGCCCCAGACTGGACGGTGTGCAGCTGAGCTTTGCGGAATTTTTTGCAACGGCGGTCCTTTCCACTATTTTTATGTTTGTGTTTGAAACGCCGACCTTTGCCCAGATCCAGGGGGCGGCGGTATCTATTGCTTACTGCGGCATTTTGTCCAGCGGTGTGGCCTACACGCTGCAAATTGTGGGCCAGAAAGAACTTGACCCCACCATTGCCAGCATGGCCATGTGCATGGAAAGCGTGTTCAGCGCCCTGGCCGGCTGGCTGATTTTGGGCCAGACCCTTTCCAGCGTAGAACTGGCAGGGTGCGCTTTGATGTTTGCGGCAATTATTGGGGCGCAGATACCGGAGAAAGTTAGGAGTTAGGAGTTAGGAGTTAGGAGTTAGGAGTTAGGAGTTAGGAGTTAGCAAAACGCGCACAGCGCCGATAAATATCGGGCGCTGTGCGCGTTTTTTGTATGATGACGAGGAAGAAAATGTATTGAAGGGGAAGAAAGGTAAAATTTTGCCGCGAACAGAAAAAGAGATTTGTAGGGGACGATGCTTGCATCGTCCCGTGGGGCGGGCCGTAACGTGGGCAGGTGGTACAATTTTATGATGTCTCTCTGCGGCGGGATGAGGGCATCCCGCCCAACAGATATGATTTATGGTACACTCTGTAATTAAAGATGGCGGGCGCACAATGTGCGCCCCCTATGGTCTCTATAAACGAAAAGGTTAATACATAGAATGCAGAACTCTGCGGTTTTTGAGCGGCGCGGATGCGACGCGGTCCACCGAAATTATTCTTTATTATTTATTCTTTTTTCATTCAAACAAAAACGCGCCCTCCCTTGCGGGAAGGCGCATTTGATTTAATCGTGCCGGATGGCCTCCAGGGCGCTGATGCGAACGGCGCGGCTGGCGGGAACGATGCCGGAAAGCAGGCCCACCACCACGGCAAAGCCGATGGCAGCCAGCACCAGCCAGAAAGGAATGATGGACATGACGGTTCCGCTGCCGGAATCAGACATGTACATTCCACCGCCGTAATACATCGAATCGCTGCTGCCCATCAGGGAGCTGAGGTCGATGGTGGCGTTGATGCCCAGCTTCATCAGCAGGGTGTTCAGGCCGTATACGATCATCGTCATGTTGTTCATGCCAAAGCTGATGATGTAGCTTAAAATCGTACCGGCTACGCCGCCGATAAAGCCGATCATACCGCTTTCAATCAGGAACATCCGCCGGATGTTGCCAATCTCGCAGCCCAGAACTTTCATCACGCCGATCTCACGGGTGCGCTCGTAAATGGCCATCGTCATGGTGTTGGCGATGTTCAGCGCGGCAACAAACAGGCTGATGGCCGCCAGACCCGCCAGGCGCAGCTGGCGCTGTGCGGTCTGCTGCTGCATCTGCTTGCGGTAATCCACCATGGAGCTGATCTGGTAGCCTTCCTCTTTTAAGGTATCGCAGATCTTATCCACATTCTTGATGTCATCGACCTTAATGTACACTTCGTTATAGGTCACTTTTTTGGGGTTAAAATCCGTTTTGGCCAGCTTGCTGTAGGCTTCGCTCAGCATCAGAAGGTCGTTCAGGCGGAAAGTAATGCCGTATTGCAGCATGTAATCCTCGGATTCTTCCGAGACAACGCCAACGATTTTGAGCGTGTAGCTCTGGGTCTTGGGGCTCTCGGTGTCACCATTGGTCAGGGTCAGGGTAAAGGTATCCTTGGTAGCATCCACAAAGGGCGGCAGCTGGTTGCCGTTGGCATCGGTTTCGCCGCTCCAGCGCTGGCGTTTGGAGCTGTTTTGGCTGCGGCGGGTATCCTCAAACTGATACAAAAACTCCTTGCCCACCACAACGGGGATCACATCCTTGCCGTAATTCACGCCGCTTTTGGGCCAGTCGCCGCTTTCCAGCTTGTTGCCCAGCAGGGGCATGGTGTCCGGGTCCAGGCCGAGAACGCTCCATACATTACTGGCGCGGTAGCGGTTGTTTTTGCCTGCTTCTACATACAGGTTCAGGTTCGGCTGGTAATAGGGGGTGACAGCCGTAACGTGGTCGATCTTGCGGAACCGCTGGACGGCTTCGTTATCCAGCTTGACCTCCTGCCCATTGATGTTCTGGCTGCCGTAGTTGTATACCTCAATCTTGGTCAGGCCGCCCATATTTTTGAGCATTTCGTCGTTGTTATGGCTTTCCGCAATGCCCATGGAGATCATAACGATAACCGCACAGATGCCCACAACGACGCCCACAACGGTCAGTGCCGTGCGGCCCTTGCGGCGGGACAGGTTGGTGACAGCCAGCCCGATCTGGTCAGATATCTTCATCGTTGCCTTCCTCCAGCTTGGCAAGTGCGGCGGCCTTCTTCTTTTTGCGTACCACCACAACGATCACAACTACCACCACGATCACAGCAGCGCCGATTGCCAGATAGGCCCACAGGGGCAGGCCGGTCTGCTGGGGCTGCATGTCATCCATGTTAGAGTCCATATCGCCAGAATTGCCGTAGTCCATGGCCGGCTGAACAGAGAAGGAAAAATCTTTGCTGACGGTTTTCAGGGTGCCGTTGGCGTCCTCATAGGTCAGGGTGATGGTACCGTTGCAGGTGCCTTCCTGGGTGGGGGTCATGTCAAAATCCACGCTGTTGGAGGAACCGGCGTTCAGGTTGCCGATGTACTGCACAGTGGTGTCGGCGCCCAGATTGTCACCGGAAAGGGTGGCTTCCAGGTTGGAAAGGGCGTCGCGGCCCTTGTTGACAAAGTTCAGTGTGACGGAAGCGGAATCGCCCAGCGTAATGCTGTCGCTGAGTTCCAGCTGGCCCAACTCAAAGCGGTCCGGCTGAGATACCGGAACCGAGATGGTGGTGGACATACCGGTAACGGCCTTGTTGGTGTCCGCGCCGGTACCCACGCTGTTCACGGTGATGTTGGCCACGCCGCCGGTAAAGCCGGCGCTGGGGGTCAGGCTGAAGCTGACATCGCGGGTGGACTTGGGGGCCATGGTGCCCAGGTAGCTGCTCAGGCTGCCGCTGGTCATGGTGATGCCGTCCGGCAGGGTCAGCGAGATGACCACATCGTTCAGGTTCTCCTGGCCGCCGGTGGCGTACAGGGTCAGGGTCAGGGTAAAGGGCGTCCCGGCCACAACCGCTTCATTGCCGTAGCTGGAAGCGCGGATCATCAGGTTGGGGGTATCGGGGTCTTCGTCCACACACTGGCCCAGGGTAACGCTGAGCTGCTGCATCGCCATGGTGGAATTCAGGTAACTCAGGTTGATGGGCACGCTGTTGCCGCCGCCGTTGTAGATCACATCGCGGAACAGCAGTACATAGCTGTAGTAACCGGCACCGTTGGCGTCGGTTTCCTCGTACAGCTGGCCAACTTCGGCGTTGCCGGTAAAGGTGAACGCGGAGGAGTTGATGCGGGCAGAGATCTGGTCCGCGGGAATGAAGTTGTTGTAAGCGCCGTAATCCGCCACGCGCAGAATCAGGTTAAACCGGCTGTCCCGGTCAATGGTGGTGATCTCGCCGCCTGCGGCATCGGTCACGGTCTGAGCAATGATGTAGGCCGAGCCGCTGTTGTTGGGGGTCACGGTAGGCTCGGCGGTTGCTGGCGGTACAGGGGCAGAGGGTTCGCCTTCGGCGGCAAGGGCGGGCATGGCAGCCACGCTGCCGAAGAGCATGACGGCCGCCAGCAGGGCGGCAAAACGGGAAGCTTTTTTCACTCCGGGGTCCTCCTTAAATTGATTCCATCTTTTTCTATGGTTTTGATATTCCTGAATGAGTGGGCAAAATTTACGGTTTGGGTTGTTCGGGCTGCTGGGCTGCGGCAACAGGGGCTGCGTAAGAGGCAAGCTCGGCTGCGGTTTTCTGGTGAACTTCGCCGCTGGCAGAGTCGCCGCCGATCCGCATGTTGCCCTCCAGGCTGGCGAACAGGGCTTCGCGGTTGCACTCCCTTGTGGCGGGATCCTGCACCACATCGGACTGCACCTTGCCGTCCAGAATGGTAATAATGCGGTCTGCACAGGAGGCCAGCTCCGGTTCATGGGTGACCATGACAAAGGTGGTGCCCATCTGCTTGGATATTTGCAGCATGCGGTAGAGCACCTGTTTGGATGTGATAGAGTCCAGGTTGCCGGTGGGTTCGTCCGCAAAGATCACGCGCGGCTTGCTGACAAAGGCGCGGGCGATGCCCACGCGCTGCTGCTGGCCGCCGCTCATCTCGGTGGGCATGTGTTCGGCACGGCCGCCAAGGCCCATGTTTTTTAACTCTTTGCGGGCCATGGCAAGGCGCCGGGAGCGGGAAATGCCCTTGAACATCAGCGGCAGAGCAACGTTTTCGGCCGCCGTCATGGTGGGCAGCAGGTTGTAGCTCTGAAAAATAAAGCCCAGGTGTGCCTGGCGGAACTTGGCCAGCTCATCTTCGGTCATAGCGCTGATCTCGTGCGAACCGATGAATACCTTGCCGCGGGTCGGTTTTTCCAGCCCGGCCAGCTGATTCAGCAGGGTGCTTTTGCCACTGCCGGACTGGCCCACGATGCAGCAGAATTCCCCTTTTTCAATGGAGATAGAAACATCGTTCAGGGCAACAACCCGTTCTTTGCCCACGGCATACACCTTGCACAGGTTGACGGTATGGATAATGGGTGCCATTTCAGCCCTCCCTTTTTGACAAAATCCTATACCTCTATACTATATCACATTTTACCCCCGGCGGAAAGGGGGCGGAGTTGTAAAATTGCGGTGGGGCGAAGGAAGTAGTTAGGAGTTAGGAGGGAGGAGGTAGGAGTTAATTAGGAATTAGAAATTATGCGGTATTGCCTTAAAATTATCATAAAAAATGCCGCGGCCCGGTGGGGCGGCGGCAAATAGGGATGGGTTATAGATATTCTTCAAAAAATTCTGCGGTGGCGGATTCGATGCGGCGGCGGACGGAGAAATCGTCGATTTTTTTGCCGGATGCGGCGGTGAAATTGTGAGTGGCGTCCTCATACTGGCCGGTCAGGTCCACCAGAGGGCCGCTGTGTTCGGCGGCAGCCTGGCGGGTCAGGTCAATAGTGGCCTGGCTCAGCAATTCGGCATCCCCGGCGGTATAAGCCAGCAGCAGAGGGCCGTTGTAGGTGCGCAGGCTGGCGGTGGGGTCCTGGTCGGCAACCTGCTGCACAAAATCGGCGCTGATCGTTACGCCCCACTTGGGCAGGTCCTGCACGCCGTTCTGTATGGCACCGTCATAAATAGCCTGGCGGCCCTCGGCGCTGTGGTCCAGAAATTCCAGCCCGTCCAGCCCTGTGTTATCCGCCGGTGCCCACAGGGCGGCGGCTTTGATGGAATCTTTCAGGTAGACGCTGACGGCGCGGCCGCCCATGCTGTGGCCCAGCAGGCCGATGCGCTCCGGGTCGGCACCCACAGTGTCGGTCAGGTAGATGATGGCAGAAGTGATATCATCCCGCATGTTGGCGGGGGTGTAAGCGGTGAACGGCTCCTCACTTTCGCCGCTGCCCGCAAAGTCAATGGCGATGCTGGCAATGCCGTGCTGGGCCAGCGTTTTGGCCAGCGGCTTGGCGTGGCCGTCCAGCTGGCGGCTGCCGGTAAAGCCGTGGCAGATCACCACGGCAGGCATGTTTTCGGCATTGGCAGGGGTGGTCAGCGTGGCATGGATGCTGCCGCGCTCGCCGGGGATGGTAAGCTGCTGCACCTGAACGGATGCCCCACAGCCGGAAAACAGCACCACCGCCGCGCAGACGGCTGCGGCCAGTAGCACTGCAAAAAAGGAATGCAGATGTTTCATGCAGATTCCCCCTTTCTTAGGGTGTAGCTGAAAAGGCGAAAAATTCGTCGGCTTCTTTGCTTTCAGATACATCTTGGGGGTGAGTATACCACACTGCCCCGGCAATAACAACCGCCGCGACGTAAACAAACCGTGAACAAACCATCAATTTACACTGGTAAAAAATTGGTTACGACCGCCTACGGGGCGGAGGTTTACTGCCCCGGTTCCCACATGGCAACGGGGGTCATAATGGTGGGATCACTGGCGGGGGCAAGGTACTGCTGGTAGGTCTGGAACCAGTTGTCCGAAAGATCATCATACACCCAGGAAAGCAGCAACAACTGGCCCACAGGGGATTCGGCGGCAATATAGGTGCTTTCACCTGCCTGCCAGCTGGTGTGGAACACGCTGCCGGCGGCAAAGTTCAGCAGCAGGCTTTCGCCGCCCTGACCGCTGTTGGAACGAAACAGCATCATGGTGCCCCATTTTTGGGAGTAGAGGTTGGCAACCGTGGAAGAACCCAACAGATAACCGTAAGGATAATCGGAACGGTCGATCCCCAAAAGGGATTCCAGCGCGGTCTGCTCCCCGTTGCGCAGGTTGAGCCGGATGGCGTTGAACGGGGTATCATCCGGATTCTCCCAAATGCTGGTATTCAGATAGAGAGAATCCCCATACAGCGCGGCATGGGTGAAAGAACCGGAATTTTCGTTCAGGCTGTATAACCGCCGGCTTTGGGCGGTGACGGGGTCGTACAGCACAACGTCATAACTGGTGTTCTGGAACCGGGAAGAATAACTGCCGGCCAGGCTGTAATCGGATATTTTATCGGAAGCGAACGGTTCGGAGCAGCGCTCCCGGAACAGCACAAGCTGGTTGTTCCAGACACCGCAGAGGTGGTCGGTATCCGGGATGGGCATGGTTTCGTACTGGCCGGTGGTGCGCTCCATGCGGAACCAGCGGGTGGGCTCTTCGCCCTGCTGGCTCCGCATGATGCCGTATAAATAGGTGGAATCGCAGCCGCCGATATATACGGCGTCATGATCCAGCCGGACAAGCTCGGTGCGGGTGGTGCCGTCCAGCATTTCAATGCGGCCCTGGCCAAAGGCGTTCTGCATCCGGCGGCGGGCGGCGGTAACATCCTCCTGGGTGTAAGGCTCCAGCTCCTGGGTATAAAGGGCCAGCGGAACCCCGGCATCTGCCGCGCGCGCCCAGCGCATGATCTCATCGTCCGACATGGCGTTGATATCCGCGCCGGAAGCGCCCTTTGCCGTTGTGGGCGAATAGGTGCCGTAAACAAGGTAAACGCAATCCCCGGCAGGAACCAGAGAATACATCTGGTCCGTGATGCGGGCAGGGCAGCTGCTGGTGGTATGGGTGCAGCCGGGCACATCACAGAACACGGTCTGCACGCCGGTGCTCAGGTTAGTGCGAAGGATCAGGTTGGCATCATAATCAAACACAGCGGCAGCACGGTCATCGTCCCACTGGTAAGCGATGACGTCGGTGTAATAATAATCGCTGGTTTCTGGCAGCGGCTCGGCGGGCAGCAGATCGGTGCTGCCCGGCTGCGGGGTGGGGGCATAGGGCTGCCAGGTCAGCTGCATGCTGTAATAGGCGCGGGGAACATCGTCAAGGGTAAAGGAGCCGTACACACAGGTCAGCAGGGCGTTGCCTCTGGCGCTGTACAGGCCGGTTTCGGCGTAATCGCTGCCGTAAGGCACGGTCCAGTCGCCCAGGTCGGTAAGGCCCTCCCACTGCACCCAGGCGTTCAGCAGGTCGGAGATATTCAGCGATACCGGACTGCCGGACAGCAGGGTGGGATCGTCCAGCGGGGCCTGAACCCACAGGTTCAGCAGGCGGCCGGTTTTATTATCATAATCCAGGGCGAATGTGGGGGATTCGTTGTATTCGGGGTCGCTTTCATCATAGGCGGCATGGGGGTAGCGCAGCAGCCGCGTAATGCCAAGGGAATCACTGGAAGTATACAGCTCGCCGCTGCTGTAGCTGCTCAGGTTATCGGCTGCCACATGGTACCAGGTGTCCGGCAATACCTCGGCATCATGGAGCTGGGTCAGCAGGCTGGCGGCAAAATCGGCGGCGGTATCGCTGGAGGTCATGTTGTAGCGGCTGCTCCCGGCGGGGGTATACAGGGCTGCTGTGCCGTCCAGCCCGGCGGAAATCATCCAGTCCGTGCGGTTCATCTGGGTGCGGTTTTTGACCTGCTGTAATAGATAAAAATCATCCCCGCTGACCTCGCGGGATTCATACAGGCCAGAGCTTTGATTGACGGTGCCGAACATACGGGCATCCTGTGCGCGGAACCAGAGCAGCGGCAGGCAGGCCAGCACAGCCACCAGGGCGGCGCAGGCCAGCATCAGCAGCTTGCCGCGTTTTGTGGTTTTCATACGGGTTCCTCCTGTGCGAGTTCGGCGGCGGTTTGGTTCGGTGCGGGCAGGGTGACGGTTACGGTGGTGCCTTTGCCAAGCTCGCTTTCCATGGCAAGCGTTCCGCCATGGGCCTGGGCAATGCGGCTGCACAGGGCCAGGCCCAGGCCGCTGCCGCCCTGGCGGCGGGAACGGGATTTATCCACCATATAAAACGGCTCCACCACGCGGGCCAGCTTGTCCGCCGGGATGCCCTGGCCGTGGTCCTGAACCGTCAGCCGGATGGAACCATCTGCCTGTTCGGCGTAGACCGCAATGGCACTGCCGGGGGTGCTGGCCTTGGCGGCGTTGGTGACAAGGTTGATGACGAGATCACACAGCAGGTCGGCATCTCCCTGCACGGTCAGGCCGTTGGACTGCATGGTCAGAATGCAGCCGTTCAGAGCGGGGGCAACGGCGCGGCGCGCTTCGGCAAAAACAGAATCCAGCTGCACGGGTACCAGTTGGGGGGCGTGCTCACCCAGGCCCATCAGCTGCAGCAGCTTTCCGCTTAAGGCTTCCAGCCGCTGGGCTTCATGGAAGATGGCCCCGGCGGCTTCACGCTGTTCTTCGGGGTCTGGCTGCATGCTGCGCAAAAGGTCGGCATAGCCGATGATGCCGGTCATGGGGGTTTTGAGCTCATGGGTAAACGCACCCACAAAATCATCCCGCTGCTGGACCGAAAGCTCCAGAGCTTCCACTTTGTCCTGCACGGCACCGGCCATCTGGTCAAAGCCCTGGCTCAGGATTTCAAGCTCATCCCCGGTGTGCATCCTGGTGCGCAAGGCATAATCACCCGCGGCAATGCGGGCGCTGGCGGCGGTCAGCACGGTCAGTGGGTGGGTCAGGCGGCGGCTGACAAGCCAGACCACCACGGCAGCCCCGGCCACCACGGCAGCTTCCAGCAGGAAAAAGCGCTGCAGGCTGCGGTTGCGCGCGGCAAAAATCTCCGTTACATCAAAGGTGGTTACCATCACAAGGCCGCCCAGCAGATCGCTGCGGTAGGTGCGGGTCACATTGGGGCCGTACTGCAAAATGCTTTGGCCGTCCTGCAGGCCGTATATGGCATAGGCTTCGTCCTGGGCGGGGTCAGCGGATGCGCGGAACAGCCCCTGGGAATAAACCCCACGGGCCAGATCCCCTGCGCGCCAGGTGGCGGCGGTGATAAAATCATCCCCGCAGGTATCTTCGCCGCGGCCGGTCTGGTCCAGGTAGTAATCCTCCACCACGCCGCACAGCATGGCGTGCATGCTTTGTTCCTGCTCGGCGGCTGCGCTCAGGCGGTCCATAAAGCTGCCGTTGACCAGCACCGCACCGCCCACGGCAAAAAACGCGGCGATGACCAGCAGCATGATGCAGACAAGTTTTTGAGAAAATTTCATAGAAAAACCCGTAAGTAAGTTTGAAATTAGGAATTGAAAATGAGAAATCAGCAATTTGAGGTTATTTCTGGTCGGATTTAAGGCGATAACCGACACGGTAGACGGTTTCGATCTTATCCGCCCAGCCAAGTTTTTTGCGCAGGCGCTGGATGTGCAGGTCCAGGGTGCGGCTGTCCAGCAGATCGCCGCCCCACACCCGCCCGTACAATACATCGCGGTACAGCGCCGCCCCGCGGTTGCGCATGAGCTGCTCCAGCAGGTCGAACTCCCGCGGGGTCAGCTCCACCGCCTTGCCCTGCCGGGTCACGGTGCGGGCCACAATATCCATCGTTACATCAAAGGCGGTCAGGGTCTGGCCGCCGCGGCCGGTGCGGCGCAGTACGGCTTCCACACGGGCTAGAAGTTCTTCGATTTCAAACGGCTTTACGATATAATCATCGGCGCCGAGCTGCAGGCCTCTGACCCGGTCCTTAGTGGCGCCCTTGGCCGTGATAAAGATGACCGGCACCCCCAGCGGGCGCAGGTAGCCCAGCAGCTCGTACCCATCCAGGCCGGGCAGCATAATATCCAGCAGGGCCAGGTCAAAGTCGTGCTCGGCAATCAGGTCCGCCGCGGTGCTGCCATCGTTGGCAACCGTGCAGTCATACCCCGCGCGGCGCAGGCTGACCGCAATCAGCCGGGAAATGGTAATTTCGTCCTCCACAATCAAAATGCGGTTCATCCAATGCCCCCAATCGTTATTTATCTTAAGTATAGCACAGAGTTGTCGCCAAGTTGTATAGAAGTTAGGGCAACACCGCACAATTCCCGCCTTGCGGCTTAAGCACCGCTCCGGCA
>OGZV01003086.1_pt1 | contig 11783 bp, 9 predicted proteins | sample 1576861 | NCBI WGS metagenome assembly OGZV01 (sample SAMEA3541501, study PRJEB24748) | human gut metagenome | biome: human gut; feature: human-associated habitat; material: faeces | place: China | collected 2012
GTTGGCGCCCAGCCGGGCGTAGGAATTGGGCACCGGATTGCAGAAAGCCGTCAGCTCCCGGGCATGGGTCAGGATGCCCGCCACGAAATACCCGGCCTCGCTGTCGGGGGTCAGGTCGCCTTCAAACAGGTTTTTGCCGTCCCGGACAAGAGACATATTTACATGCAGGCCGTTGCCGCTCTGGTCGTGCAGGGGCTTGGGCATAAAGCTGGCATACAGGCCGTTGCGGGCGGCAATGGCTTTGACAGCACTTTTAAAAGTGTTTAAATTATCGGCGGATTTCAGCGCCGGGGCATAGCGGAAGCAGACCTCGTTCTGGCCCGGGCCGCTTTCGTGGTGGCTGTGCTCGGGCTGCAGGCCCATCTCCTCGATGGACAGGCAGATGTCGCGGCGCAGGTTCTCGCCCTTGTCCAGCGGCGGGATGTCAAAATAGCCGCCGTGGTCCAGCGGAATATGCGTAGGATTGCCGTTTTCGTCCGTCTCGAACAGATAAAACTCGCACTCGCAGCCCACGTTGACGGTCAGGCCCATGGCGCGGGCGCGCTTGACCACGCTTTGCAGGTAGCCGCGGCAGTTGCCCTCAAAGGGCTTGCCGTCGGGCAGGGTGATGTCGCAGTACATGCGCATGACGCGGCCCTCGGCGGGGCGCCAGGGCAGCACGGTGGCGGTGTCCGGGTCGGGCCAGAGGATGAGGTCGCTCTCCTCGATGTTCATGAACCCGGCGATGGACGAGCCGTCGAAGCTGATGCCCTGCTCGAACGCGCGGGGCAGCTCGCTGGCAAACAGCGAGACGTTTTTCTGGTTGCCGAAGATGTCGCAGAACGTCAGCTTGACGAACTTGACGTCGTTATCCTCGACAAAATTGAGGATGTCTTGTGCGGTACGTTTCATGGGGGGACCTCCTTGGATAAAGGCTCCCCTTCTGGCACTTTGTGCCACCTCCCCCGTATCGGGGGAGTCTGTCCTCAAGGGGAGCCAATTAGAGGCGGACATACTCGAAAGGCCCACCGGGTTGGGGCGGGCCTTTCGAGCTGGTGTAAGAAATAGGAAAAGGAGAATGGCGTGATTAAGGAATCCTCTGCTTCGCCGCAAACCCGCGTTCGCGGGCCGACAGCAGAGGAAGCGGCCTTCGCTCTTCGCTCCGGCCTGTTGTTTTATACCGAGGTATTACTCGGTATAAAACAACATACGAGAGTAGCACGGCAGCGGCCAGAAGTCCTCGTCGACCAGTTCTTCGGCCTGGTCGGCGGCGGCGCGCAGGCGGTCCATGGCGGGGATGACCTCGTCGTGGAAGGCGTGGGCCTTGGCGGCTTCCTCGCCCTCGGCAGGGGCCAGCACCATGGCGATGAGATCGCGGCGGTACTCGTCATGCGCGGCATCGTAGTAAATGGTGCCGGAAGCGTCGGAACGGTCGGTGAACAGGGCTTCGAGATGAGCGTCCTCGCCCTCGGCCACCGGGCCATAGCCGGCGATACGCCAGCTCAGCCAATCGTGCGGCAGACAGACGGCGGCAATCTTCTTGGCGTTCTCAGGCTCGTTCTCGGCCACCCACGCCACCTTGGTCAGCGTGTAGGAGGCGACGGGGGAGGATCCGACGGCCTTGACCCAGCGTTGCTTGCCGCGGGCGGTCACGTCGTCCGGTTCGTCGCCCTCGGCCGGAGCTGCACCGAGCTTGTCGATCAAGGCGGCGGCCTGCGGGGCGGAACTGGTGTCATTCCAGAGCATCGCATCGCGAATCACGTTGCCCTGCTTGTCGAGAATGACCATGCCATGCTGCTGGCCGCCAACCGCGAGGGCCGCGACATCGTCAAGCCCGCCGGCCTGCTCGGCGGCCTTGGTGAAGGCCTCCCACCAGAATTCCGGGTTGACCGAGGTGCCATCCGGGTGCTTGGCCTGCCCGAACCGAACCTGTTCGCCGGTGGCGGCGTCCGTGATGCGGACCTTCGTTGATTGGGTTGACGTATCTACGCCGGCAACCAGTACTCTCGTCATGCATTCCTCCTCGATGAGGGTCGCGCTCAAAAGTTTCGGCGCGCCATAGCCAATAAGTTAGACGATTAAACTATACTGTATCTCAACGTTCGATTGCAAACGGAAACACGCGAAGGTGCGGTCCGATTCAATCGTTTGACGCACAATATCATGGTGTGATAGACGGATGTGAGCGCCTGTGCGGCGCTCGAGACTAGGGGTGCGAGGAGGTAGGGGCCAATGGCAAATCTACGCAGGATCAATCAGGAGGATCTGCGCAACCATAACCTGTCGGTGACGCTCGACACCTTATTGCGTGCGCAGAAACCGATGAGTCGTGCCGATCTGGCCAAGGAGACGGGCCTGACCAAGGCCACGCTCTCGCTGTTGGCCTCGATGCTCATTGAAAGCGGCGTGGTGCAGGAAGGCGAGCCGGTCGTTTCCACCACATATGGGCGGCCCAGCACGCCGCTGGAGATTCGCGGCGGATCCATCGCCGGCATCGGCCTGCAGATCAACACCGATGGTTACGGTTGCCTGGCACTCGATCTGAACGGCGACACTCTCGGCCGGGAGTGGGTGAGTGAGGATATGACCGGCACTGACCCGTACGAGATCTTCGCCAAGCTCGATGCGATGACTTTCCCGTTGGAAAGCCGGCTCAAACGACGCGGCTGCAAGGTGGTGGGAGCCGGGTTTGCGCTGCCGGGCATCGTCACCGACGACATGTGGCTGTTGGTGGCCCGCAATCTGGGTTGGGAAAACGTCAACCTCACCCGGTTCAACGTGGTGCGCCGGCTGGATGTGGTGGCCGGCAATGAGGCGAAGATGGCCGCCATCGCTCAGATTCCGGGGTATGCCACCGAACGTGCGCCCTTCCTGAATGTGGTGGACCGCACGGACTCCTTTATTTACCTGTCTACCGATATCGGCATCGGCGGCGCGGTGGTGCGCGACGGCGAAGTGGTGATGGGCTCGCACGGATTCGCCGGCGAGATCGGCCATCTGTCCGTGGCGATGGATGGGCCGTTGTGCAGCTGCGGGCGTCACGGGTGTCTTGAGGCGTTTGCGGGCCGTCGCGCTTTGGTCGAGGCTGCCGGCATTGCCGAGGATGGGGATGCCACCAGCAGCGAGGCCATCGATATGTTCCTCCAGCGTTGGCGAGCCGGGGATTCGGATGTGGCCAAAGTGGTCGATCAGGCCGCCGATGCGCTGGTTTCCGCCATCGCTTCCGCCGTGAATCTGGTGGATGTCGATACGGTGCTGTTGGGCGGACTGTGGACGCACTTCGGCGACGAGCTGGCCACCGTGCTTGAAGGCCGGCTGCGTTCGGAAATTCTGGGATACCCGAATGTGAAGATTCGCGTGTTTGTGCCGCCGGTGGCGCTGCATCCCTCGCTATATGGCGCGGCCGAAATGGGCTTGCGACGGTTCATCGAGAACCCGTTGGGGTACATGGGGGAGAAGTAGCGCCGGGAGATGCTGCTTGTTGCTGGCGGGTGCATGGTATGGGTGCATGGCGCGCGTGCCGGCATTAGCGGGCTCGTGCTACACTTTGGCAAGTTGGCTGTTTTACGCAGCGAACGTGGGGCCGTAGCTCAGTCGGTTAGAGCATGCGACTCATAATCGCCCGGTCCAGGGTTCAAGCCCCTGCGGCCCCACTCTTTTGCGTCGTCTCCTGCGGCGGCGCAGCGCGTCTTCACGTCCAGATAGGCGTGTACAATCCCTTAGGTTCCGGTTCACGTCTTGCCATAGGGGCATGACGACCCGGGTCCCCCGAATCCATAGGAGACGTAAAATGCAGCAGGGTATCCATCCTGATTATCACCCCGTTGAGGTGACGTGCTCGTGCGGCAACACCTTCGTGACCCGCACCGCTGGCAAGGAAGATCACATGTTCGTTGACGTGTGCTCTCAGTGCCACCCGTTCTACACCGGCAAGCAGAAGATTCTTGACACCGGTGGCCGCGTTGCTCGCTTCGAGAAGCGCTACGGCAAGAAGAGCAAGTAGCATACTTCACGCCAGTCCGATTCGATTTGGCATGCTCCGGCATACCCGATCGAGGACTGGCGTTTTTTGTATTCTTTGACAAGTTTTGTTGCAGCATTGACCTGCGCAATCGAATAATCGAACAGAACAGCACCATACAGAAGAAAGTGTGTTATGGCAGACGAACAGTTCCCGGCGGCGGCAACCGCGCTTGAGGAGTACCAGTCCATCGAAGAGCAGATGGCAAGCCCCGAAGTCGTGTCCAACCCGGACAAGCTGCGCAAGCTGGGTCGTCGTCACGCCGAACTGGGTGCCATCGTGGGTGCCTACAAAGCCTGGTTGCAGGTGAAGGACGATCTGGCAGCCGCTCAGGAGATGGCCGGCGAGGACGCCGACTTCGCCGAGGAAGCCAAGCGTCTTGAAGACGAACTGCCCGGTGTCGAGGAGAAGCTGCGCACCGCGCTGATCCCGCGTGACCCGGATGATGCGCGCGACACCATCATGGAGATCAAGGCCGGCACCGGCGGCGAGGAAGCCGCACTGTTCGCCGGCGACCTGCTGCGCATGTACACCCGTTACGCCGAGAAGCGTGGCTGGAGCGTGAACGTGCAGTCCGAGAACACCACCGAGCTCGGCGGCGTCAAGGACGTGCAGATCGCCATCCGCGCCAAGGGCACGCCCGCTCCCGAAGACGGCGTGTGGGCTTCGATGAAGTACGAGGGCGGCGTACACCGTGTGCAGCGCATCCCCGTCACCGAATCGCAGGGCCGTATCCAGACTTCCGCTGCCGGCGTCATCGTGTTCCCCGAGGCCGACGAGGATGACGACGAGATCGAGATCGATCCGAAAGACCTGAAAATCGACATCTTCATGAGCTCCGGCCCCGGCGGCCAGTCCGTGAACACCACGTATTCCGCCGTGCGCATGACCCACCTGCCAACCGGAATCACGGTGAACATGCAGGATGAGAAGTCGCAGATTCAGAACCGTGCCGCCGCGTTGCGCGTACTGAAGTCCCGCCTGCTGGCCATGAAGCATGAGCAGGAGGCCGCCGAGGCCGCCGACATGCGTCACTCGCAGGTACGTTCGCTTGATCGCTCCGAGCGAATCCGCACATACAACTTCCCGGAAAACCGTATCGTCGACCATCGCACGAATTACAAGGCTTACAACCTTGACGCCGTGCTCGACGGCGACCTGCAGGCCGTCATCGATTCCGACATCCAAGCCGACGAGGCCGACCGTCTGGCCAATCAGAAATGACTTTGCCGGATGGCTCCCCTCTGTGAGGGGAGCTGTCAGCGAAGCTGACTGAGGGGAGCCTAATGTCCGATCAACGGAGACCGCCAGTGCTTATTACCGACATCATCAACCAAGCCTCTTCGCAATTGCGCGAAGCGGGTATTGAGACGCCTGAGCATGATGCCAAGTTGCTCTTTGCCGAGGCGGCAGGCGTTGAACTGCGCGACGTCGACAGGGCTCTGCTTATGGGGGAGGAACTTGGCACAACCGGACAGCTTGCCGTCTTCCGTGCCATGCTCGACCGCCGTGCCAAGCGCGAGCCGCTGCAATACATCACCGGGCATGCTCCTTTCCGCTACCTTGACCTGAAGGTCGGTCCCGGAGTGTTCATTCCTCGTCCGGAAACCGAAACCGTGGTGCAGGCCGGCCTTGACTGGCTGACAAAAAACGGCATGATCCATCCTTGTGTGGTCGATTTGTGCGCCGGCTCCGGCGCGATTGGGCTGTCCGTTGTCAGCGAGGTGCCCGGCAGCCAGGTGTGGGCGGTGGAGCTGTCGCCGAACACCGCCGAATGGACGCGAAGGAATCTGTCGGAAACCGCGAAAAAGTACCCATCCATTGCCTCGAATTACCATCTGGAAATCGCGGATGCCACGTCCTTCGCCACATTGGCCCAATTGGACGGCACCGTCGATATCGTCATCACCAATCCCCCCTACGTGCCGCAGACCGATATTCCCGAGCAGCCGGAAGTGCGTGATTGGGATCCGGAATTGGCTTTGTATGGCGGCTCGATGGACGGTACGTTGATTCCCGAGCGCATTATCGAGCGGGCCTGCCGTCTTCTCAAGCCTGGGGGCGTGCTTGTCATGGAACATGACGTGACCCAGGGGGATCGTCTCGTGGCCTTTGCCAGGGCCACCGGATTCGCTGCCGCATCGACCGGCCAGGACTGGACGGGTCGCGACCGCTACCTGTTTGCAGTGTCCTAAGCCCCACGAATCCCACATTTCCTTGGGATTGTATTCTCGTTTCCGTAATTGCGCTGTCTCATAATAAGAACAATTTATTGCGGGTTCAAAGCCGGTCTGGTTATAACAGTCCGCGACAAACATCGGATGAGAGAGACGTGAATGACGGTCACAAGCCGTGTGATGTAGTTCTGTGGTATGCGAATTATGTGAGTGGAACGTCTCACGCGCACATCCCGCGCGTTGGTTGACAGATGAACGATGTTGAAATATCCCAAGGAAGAAGGAAGAGGATGAACGTGAAGTTCTCCACTAAGTTCGTTGCGGCCAGCGCGGCCGCTGTTATGGCGTTGTCCCTCGCGGGCTGCTCCGGCGGCAGCATGGATGATTCCTCCAGCTCCAGTGCCAAGGCCTCCGGCGACTCCATCACCATCGGCACCGTGACCACCAACTCCGGTACCGCCGCCGCTTACGGCGAGGCCGAGGTCAAGGGCTTCGAGCTGGCGGTCTCCGAGATCAACGCCAAGGGCGGCATCAACGGCAAGAAGGTCAAGCTCGAGTCCATGGACGACAAGGGCGACGCCACCGAAGCCTCCAACGCCTTCAACAAGCTCGCCGGCGACAACAGCGTGCTCGGCGTGGTCGGCCCGACCATCTCCTCCACCACCGCGGCCGTGGCTCCGCTGGCCGACCAGTCCAAGCTGGTCACCATCGCCCCGGCCGCCACCTCCGACTCCATCGAAACCGGCAATTACCTGTTCCGCACCTGCTTCAAGGACTCCTACCAGGGTGAGGTGGCTGCACGCTTCGCCGCCGAGAACCTGAAGGTCAAGAAGGTGGCCGTGCTCTACGGCACCGGCGATCCGTACTCCTCCGGCGTGGGAGAGGCCTTCGCCAAGGCCGCCGAAAAGCTCGGCCTCGAAGTGGTGGACAAGGAAAGCTCCTCCTCCGCCGACGACACCGAGTACTCCGCCCAGCTGCAGAAGATCCAGGCTTCCGGCGCCGAGCTGCTCTACGCTCCGTACTACTACTCCGTGGCTGGCCCGTACATCATCCCGCAGGCCCGCTCCGTGGGTTTCGAGGGCTACGTGATGGGACCCGACGGATACGATGGCCTCAAGCTCACCGGTGACAAGTCCCAGTACAACAAGACCTACTACACCACCCACTACTCCGCCGACGACAACACCAACACCAAGGTGCAGGACTTCATCAAGTCCTACAAGTCCAAGAACAACGCCGAGCCGAACACGTTCGCCGCTCTGGGCTACGACACCATCTACATGATCAAGCAGGCCATCGAGAAGGCTGGCGAGAACGCCACCCGTGAGGATGTGCGCAACGCCGTGGCCGGCATGACCTTCGACGGTGTGACCGGCAAGTTCACCATGGACAAGTCCGGCTCGCCGACCAAGTCCGTGACCGTGCTGGAAATGAAGGACGGCAAGCCGGTGTACAACACCACCGTGCAGCCCAAGTGAATTCCATGAATTCCCACCGCATAATCACGATGTCCTAGCATGACTTCCGCATGAACAGGAGAGCGACCGGTTTTGCCGGTCCTCTCCCTTTCGTGTTTTCATGGGCTCGGATGCATAAGGACAGCCGTCGATATGCGGATATCGCCAGGCGCGGGCGTATCGCGCCATCAATCGCAAGACATACGAATATCTCTACGCGCGCAGCGGTAGAGAACCACAACATTGATAGAAAGGGGGAGCTATGACCGATCAGATCATCATGTTCATCAGCCAGCTGTTCAACGGTCTGAAAATCGGCAGCGTGTACGCGCTGGTGGCATTGGGCTACACCATGGTCTACGGCATCATCCGACTGATCAACTTTGCCCACGGCGATTTCATCATGGTCGGAGCCTACGTGCTCATGCTCACCATTCCGGCCATCGTGGCCATGGGACTGCCCGCCTGGGTGGCGGTCATTCCCGCCATCCTGGTATGCGTGGCCGTCGGCGTGATCGTCGAAAAGGCCGCCTATAAGCCGGTGCGTGAAAAGGGCAACTCCATGACCGCCCTGATCACCGCCATCGCCATGTCGTTGCTGCTGGAGAACGGCTCACAGGCCATCTTCGGCGCCGACTTCCAGACCGTCCCGACCATCTTCCACCTGCCGTCCATCGCGTTCGGCAAGCTCAAGCTGCCGGGAGACACCCTGCTGACCATCGTCATCGGCCTGGTCATCATGGTGGGCCTGCAGCTGTTCGTCAAATTCACCAGGCAGGGCAAGGCCATGCGCGCCGTCTCCGAAGACAAGGAGGCCGCCGTGCTCATGGGTATCAACGTGAACTCCACCATCGCCCTGACATTCGCCATCGGCTCCGGTCTGGCCGCGGTCGCCTCGCTGATGTACTGCGCCGCCTACCCGCAGGTCTCGCCTATGATGGGCGCCATGCTGGGCCTGAAGGCGTTCGTCGCCGCCGTGCTCGGCGGCATTGGTTCCATCCCGGGCGCCATGATCGGTGGTCTGGCCATCGGTCTGATCGAAAGCCTGACCAAGGCGTATATCGGCACCATCACGGCGGGCATCATCACCTCGGCGTTCTCCGACGCCATCGTGTTCGCCATCCTGATCATCGTGCTGCTCGTCAAACCGTCCGGCATTATGGGCAAGAACGAAGGGGAGAAGGTCTGATCAGATGAAGAAGACAATGCTTTCCACCAAACAGTCCTATCTGGTGTGCTTCATCGGCATCCTCGCCGCGTTCGGCATCGTGATGGCGCTGTGCGAATCCGGCTTGGCCGACTCCTACATCAAGGGCATCATGATGACCGCGTGCATCGCCATCATCATGACCACCTCCCTGAACCTCACCATCGGCGTGCTCGGCCAGCTGACGCTGGGATGCTGCGGTTTCGAGGCCATCGGCGCCTACGTGGCCGCACTGACCTCCAAATACATGGTCGCCGCCGGCATTGCCATCGACCCCACCGCCCGCTTCCTGCTCACCACGCTGATCGGCGGCGTGGTGGCCTGCGTGTTCGGCATCCTGATCGGCATTCCTGCCCTGCGACTGCACGGCGACTACCTGGCCATCATCACGCTGGGCTTCGGTGAGATCATCCGCGTGATCATCCAGAACCTCAAGGTAGCCGGCGGCATGGGCCTCGACAAGGGCGCCGCCGGACAGGCGCTGATCGGCATCGAACGCACCGCCAACCTGTACGTCGTGTTCTGGATCATGGTGGTCACCGTGGTCGTGCTCTTCATGTTCGGCCGCTCCCGTTACGGCCGTGCGGTCAAGGCCATCCGCGACGACGAGATCGCCGCCGGCGCCTCCGGACTCAACACCACGTACCTCAAGGTGCTCGTCTTCGCGATCTCCGCGTTCTTCGCGGGCATCGCCGGCGGTATCTTCGCCCAGTACATCGGCTCGCTCAACCCCACCATGGCCGGTTGGCTCAACTCCATCAACTACGTGATCATGGTGGTGTTCGGCGGCATGGGTTCGCTCACCGGCTCGATCGTCTCCGCCATCGGCCTGACCATCCTGCCCGAGCTGCTGCGCGCCTTCGCCGACTACCGTATGCTCGCCTACTCGGTGGTGCTGGTGCTCGTCATGATCTTCCGCCCGCAGGGCATCTTCGGATCCTGGGAGTTCTCACTGCCGCGTCTGGTCAACCGCATGCTGTTCCGCGGCGCCGCCGGCAAGGGCGCGAAACCCGCGGCCAGCGCCAAGCAGCATGACCAGTCCGACGACAAGACCGTGAAGGAGGCCTCACGATGAGCGACGCAACCCAGCCCATCCTCAAAGCCGAACATCTCGGCATCACCTTCGGTGGTCTGAAAGCCGTGTCCAACTTCAACATGACCATCAACAAGGGCGAACTCATTGGCCTGATCGGCCCCAACGGCGCCGGCAAGACCACGGTGTTCAACCTGCTGACCGGCGTGTACAAGCCCACCGAAGGCGAGTTCTGGCTGGACGGAACCCGGATGAACGGCAAGAAGACCTATCAGGTCGTGCGTGCCGGCATCGCCCGAACCTTCCAGAACATCCGCCTGTTCAAGCAGCTCACCGTCGAGGAGAACGTGCTCGTCGCCTTCGATGAGTCGTTCACCTACCACATGGGCAGCGCCATCTTCCGCACCCCGGGCTTCTGGAAGCAGGAGAACGAGATGCACGAGAAGGCCATCGACCTGCTGCGCATCTTCAACCTCGAGGGACTGGCCACCACCCAGGCGGCCAACCTGCCGTACGGCCAGCAGCGCAAGCTCGAGATCGCGCGTGCGCTCGCTACCAACCCCAAGCTGCTGCTGCTCGACGAGCCTGCCGCGGGCATGAACCCGAACGAGACCGAGGAGCTGATGGAGACCATCGAAATCGTCCGCAAGAGGTTCGGCGTAACCGTCCTGCTCATTGAGCATGACATGAAGCTGGTCTCCGGCATCTGCGAGTACCTGTATGTGCTCAACTTCGGCCGTCTGCTCGCTGAGGGCACGCCCAAGGAAGTGCTGAGCAATCCGGAAGTCGTTAAGGCATATCTGGGCGAATAAGAAAGGAGGAAACAAGTATGGCAATGTTGGAAGTAAAGGACATCAACGTGTATTACGGCCTGATTCATGCACTGCGTGATGTTTCCTTCGAGGTAAACGAGGGCGAGGTCGTAGCGCTCATCGGCGCGAACGGCGCCGGCAAGACCACCACGCTGCACACGGTCACGGGTCTGCTGCCGAGTAAGGGCGGCACGGTGACGTTTGAGGGCAAGGATATTACGCACAAGCCGGGTCATGCCATCGTAAAGCTGGGCATGAGCCACGTTCCGGAGGGCCGCCGCGTGTTCGCGGGTCTGACGGTTGCGGAGAACCTGCGTATGGGCGCGTATACCCGCCCGAAGAATGAAATTCCGGAGTCGCTGAAAATGGTCTATGAGCGTTTTCCGCGTCTGGAGGAGCGTAAAAATCAGGCAGCCGGTACGCTGTCCGGCGGCGAGCAGCAGATGCTCGCGATGGGCCGCGCACTGATGAGCAAGCCGCGCATCCTGCTGCTCGATGAGCCGTCTATGGGTCTGTCGCCGCTGTTCGTCGGCGAGATCTTCAAGATCATCGAGGAAGTGTCCAAGGCAGGCACCACCGTCCTGCTGGTAGAGCAGAACGCAAAGAAGGCGCTGTCCATCGCGGACCGCGGCTACGTCCTCGAAACCGGCAAAATTGTCAAGACCGGCAAGGCAGCCGATCTGCTGAATGATGACTCTATTAAGAAGGCTTATCTGGGAGAATAAATTTCGGAAATGGAAAATGGAGAATGGAAAATGGAAAATGAATGTGCGGCGCACAGCGCCGATATTAAATAATCGCGCTATGCGCGATACCACAATTCTCAATTCTCAATTCTCCATTCTCAATTATCAATTTATGTAGGGGGTAAATTATGAAACCTTACGTTATTACTATCGCGCGCCAGTACGGTTCGGGCGGCAAGACGGTCGGCAAGATGCTGGCGGACAAGCTGGGCATTCCGTTCTACAACCGCGAGATCATCACCATGGCGAGTGAGGACAGCGGTGTAAATGCCATGCTGTTCTCGGACGAGCGTCTCAAGGGCGATTTCCTGACGCGCCTGCGCGCGCATTATCACGGCAACACGCCCGTGC
>OGZV01003087.1_pt1 | contig 11779 bp, 7 predicted proteins | sample 1576861 | NCBI WGS metagenome assembly OGZV01 (sample SAMEA3541501, study PRJEB24748) | human gut metagenome | biome: human gut; feature: human-associated habitat; material: faeces | place: China | collected 2012
CGAGCCGAATCAATCTTTCCTTTATTATACGTCACTGCAATTTCCACCTTTTCCGAAAAATCAAAGGTAGCCATGGAAGCATGTTCCACATGGTGCTTCGTCTCACGCACCTCATCCACCTTCACCAGGTAAGTGGGCACAAGCACCCACTTACTTTTTCCTCCCGGACGGACTTTGACTGTAAAGTCATTGTTCAAGGAGATGCCTTGAGGTGCCCCAGCTACCTCCACTTTCGCCCCAGTTGCTGTCCCTGTCAGCACGCATATCCATAAGGCACTCAATAACCAACGTAACATAAAACTTTATTTATTCCAAAACAACAACGAGCCAAAAGCTGGCTGATCTCTCTCAAATCCTTCCGGACGTATCTTATCCAAGACTTCCTTTGTATAAGGCATTTCCAAGTGTTTACGCAACACATAATGGTTATACACTATCTCATAAACCGGTTTAAAGCTTCCCCGGGAATGGGATGAGATAGACTGCCAGTCAGAATATTTACCGGTAATATCTTTCCACACCACATAAGGCACATCATACCCCAAGTTGTACCGGGCCGTATACTCATATCCTTTCAGCAAACGATTGTCTAATGCCGAGTACAAATCATCTCCTTGAATCCAGGCCATTTCACAAATTGTAGCCATTGCCCCCAACCCTAATTGCGGATGTCCCTGATCACGTCCACTTTCCTGACACTGTCCGGTATCGCCACTGATATAATTCTTTATCGTACCATTATCATGCGCATTCAGGTAAAAGTCTTTTGCCTTCTCATACATTTGCACATTATCCGACCAAATGGCAATAGCCATGTAAGTTTTAGTGGCTACAGGTCCCCAGTTACCGTTAGTATACGGCTCACGCGCATAAAAATTCTCTAACACCGGCAAAAAGACTGTCAATATCATCTTACTGATTTTGGCCAAAGAAGACGCATCAGCTTCTTTATATGTGTATTTTAAAATTTCTGCCGCATATACAATTTTCATACCTTCCAGGCCAGCCAATAAAGGTGCATCATTCGTTTCCGGAATGTATTGCAACGTATCGGCATAAGCAGTCAATATATCCAGCGATTTTTCCGCATGTCTTTTATCACCCGTAAGCATCCACATCAGAGAATTCTGGTAAGCAGCACTGAAATCCCGCTCCATGTTACCTTTGGTATAAGCATATTCCCCGTCACGAGAAATCACCTTATAAGGGCCACGTAATTCATAATCAAACTGTGAACAAGGATGTGCTTTCAAAATCATCCAGGACCCATAAGCAGGCATTATTTTTTTCTCTATCTGCTGTTTCATCACCTCAAAACTTTTCAAGTTATGAAGCACACCAGGATGTGTAAAACTACGGGCTGACAAAACGGTACATAACACACACAGCCACATACTGACAACAAATCTTCTCATAAGCCTTCCTCTATTTATTTCACCACAATATTATCTACAAATTCGTTCTTTACAAAATCTTTTGTGTCTTTCATTTTCTTGCCATTAATGACAATATTTTCAAAAGTCACATTTTTTACTCTCCGGTTCTCATCAAAACCAAAAATCACAGACTTGTTTTCTCCGATACCATCATACGTAATATTGCGGAAAGTCAGTCCGTCAATTCCCCTACCGGGCTGTTTGTCATATTTGGGATTGTAATTTACCCGAATGTTAAACATCATCCCCTCTTGTATGCTTTCAATGCGTATATCTTCAAATAAAATATTCCGAGCCAGGTTTTTATCTCCACAAACCACGGCCATACAACCCTGATAAGGATAATCATCCTCGTCCTGTTCCAGAATATCAATGTCTCTGAATGTCAGATTCTCTATAGTCTCACCTACTTCCGATTCGGGGTCACCATGCCCGCCAATATTAATCGGGTGAGCAATATCTGCCCAAAGTACTGCCTTTCGCACATTTACATGATTGGTACCTCCCCACCAGTTCCAACGGTGATTATAGAAAGCCAGGCAATCGTCACTGTTACGCATAAAAATATTTTCTATGTCGATATCCTGACAACTCATCACGTCAATTCCATCCGACCAGCCCTTACAACTGAAGGCTTTAAAATTTCGCACGGTAATACCTTTTGAACCACCTCCAAAAATAGAATAATGATCTGGATTCACCACTGTTATCCCGTCAATATACACATTTTTCGAGTCTGTCACCTCAATTCCCCGAATAGCCTTGTAAATAATACCACGCCCTATAATCCGTACATTTTCCGCATGATCAACCAGCAATTTAGCTTCCACTACGGCTCCAGGTGCCAGATATACAGTCGTATTACTCGGAATCCGGATTTGATTATTCGGCAAATCTCCCGGACGATGCGTACCCGGTCCAAAATACATCACGCCCTCTGAGCTTTCCTTATAAGTTTCCGTTTCTACCGGATTGGCAAACAGATGCAGATTGTTCAAACGGTCTCCGTTAAACTCTACAGAAAGGTACTGAGGCTTATCCAAAGTAAAAAAAATACAATTTTTCACCTGTTTGTATTCTATGTTTTTGGAATACGGACGAATATCCACCTGCTGAATCATGCCGTTATTCTTCTTCACCATCACTTCCACCGGTTCATCCATGTCAAACTGTACCATTGAAGCATCTGTCACCCGGTCCATATCCACCTGAACCTTATACTCAAAGGTCTCTTTCCATTCTCCACCTTTTGTTCTGACTCTCACTGTAAAGTCATCATTATGTGGTAGTCCGGTACGAAGTCCTTCCGGATATGTATAAAGCTGGGCATTAATTCCCCCTCCACATATCAAAAGTAACAATATAAAAAATATCTTCTTCATCGCAATCCTTCAATTTAAAAGACAGACTATCACTTTCCATGATAGTCTGTCATCAATACAATCAAATTTATTTATCTTGCATACATTAATGTGCCACAGCCTAAAAGGTCATAAGTACCACCACCATCTCCGGTTTGAGCACCTGGTTCTGGTCTCATCTGATTGACTCCCATCAACGTATATTGCGTCCATTTAGGCTCCACATTTTTAACTTTTGCATAATGTCCATAGAGTACCTCCCACATCGGTCGTTGAGTACCACGGGCATCTGCTGAGACCTCTGTATGCCAACCATGTACACGATTATAATACTCTACAAATGGGACATCCAATCCTGCCACATTATATTTAGCAGAATATTCAGCTGCCTTTAAAATCACATTATCATTGTATCCAAAGAAATCATCCCCTTGATTCCAAGTTGTCTGGGCAATGATTCCCAATAGACCTATCACAAGAGTAGCATGCCCCTGGTCACGTCCAGACTCCTGTATCTGAGCTAATCCGGCATCATCTCCATCAAACACATGAACTATTGTATTTTTCAGGCATCCATTGCCTTCACCTTCCAGCAAATATTCTACCGCTACATTATAAATGTCACGTCGGTCAGCCAAAATTCCGATTGATAAGATTGAAGCAAGGTTACACAAATCCCAGTTTGCCCAATAGTTCATTATATCCGCATCATGATGTCTGGTCAAATAATCAAGATTCATAGAATAAAATACATCGACCATCCATTTCTGATAAGCAGCAAATTTATCAGCCCCCCATCCTGCATAGTCTCTCATCAACTCTCCAGCATTTGCAAACTGATAACCATATAAGCCGGCAGCCAATGATACGTTAGAGTCGCCATTCAACGATTTACAAGTTGTAGCCCATGCATTCAGTATATTAACAGCAGCTTTAGCATACTCCTCATCTCCTGTTATTTTCCACGCCAACGCATAATGATATGCAGCGTGAGCCTGATTAGCTGCATTATTATAGTTATCCGGTTCAGACTCCCAAATGGTATTTCCACCTCGAATTAACTTTTCTGTTGCATTTGGAGTTACAGAAATACCTTGAAAGCTTCCATTATACGGAGCTGTAAAATGATTATTCGTCATCAATGCATTCCATCCGTCTATCCATGGAGATGTCTGAGAAGCTACATTATTCTTTGCACGGTCAATATCTTCTTGGCTATGTAATATTCCCGGGTGAACAAAAGCTACACTTTCATCTTTAATTTCTATATTATGCTGAATTTCTTCAACCTCCTCTTCTTCTGTTATCCAATCACGTTCAATCGGATCAATATCGTCTCCGCAAGCAGAGGTAATACATGCTAAACCTACAGTTGCTATAAAAAACAGTTTATTCATAATTACTCATTCAATTATTACTTCCTAAATAAATTAACTTCACAGATGAAACCTTCAAATTAGATTCTGACTGTGTTATATTAGCAAGAAAACCTAAAGAAATATTATCATATACCTGATTTAAAGTAAATATATGTTCATAGTTCTGTTTAGTATCCAAAGCTAAATAACTAATGTTATTAGTTTCCAAAGCTTCTTTATCCGGCAATTCCTCACCTTCACAAATAACAAAATATCTAGTACCTCTTGTGGGATTAGTTACCTCCTCAACTGCGATTTGCACTTTATATTGACCTTCAGGAAGCTTTATACTCTGGTAAATCTTTCCATTTGACACAAACGTTACATCTTTATTCCAGCCAACTTGAATCGTCAACAAATCCTTATTTGTACTTAGTCCACCTGTTGGAGCAGAAGCCCAACCACTTCCAAGTCTATTATACATATTTTTCACTGCATCATTCACAATCCAATCAGTAGGTTCAGCCCATACATCTCCAGTATTATCACCTGCTTGTCCTTCGCTATATGCTTTAGCACTAAACGGCTGCTTATAGTTTTTCAAAACAGAACTAGTTATATCAGTATTGGGAGCCAATACCTGCAATTCCTTCTCTGAAACTGCCTGACGATTGTTGCGAGTTACTGTAACTGCACCTCCGGTAAATCCGTCCGGCACCTGAGCTTTAATTTCTTCATTTGTACATGAAACTACAGTGGCAGCCAATCCACCCATTGTAACTTCTACCTCATCAACTACAGTTCCAAAACCCGTACCTTTTACAATTACGTTATCACCTGCAAAAACAAACTCTCCAATCAAAGGATTTTCCACCGTAACAGAAGTTATAGCAGCCTGTTCCAAGTAAGTGAATGACAATTTATTCACTGCACTTCTGCCTAAAACAGACAGATTCAAATCAAACTGCCCAAATTCAGACACTGCAGGAACTTTAGCCTTGATTTCCGTATCCGTACATGAAAGAATCTCAAATTCAATTTCTTCTCCATCTATCACAGAATACAAACGGACATCTTCCACTGTAGTTCCAAAATTACTACCAGTAATCACAATTTCATCACTTGCATAGCCTTGTTGAACAGATACGGAAGCCATTTCCGGATCTGGAGTTACAGCAAACTCCAAATCTGTCACAATCTTCTGATCCATCACTACGATTGTTAAAGGACCTGTTTGAGCTCCTTCCGGTACGGCCACTTGAAGCTCTTTATCTTCACAACTTAATAACGGAACACTTTCCTCAACTCCTGTAAAATACACCTGCACAAGCTGCGAAGCTGCTCCAAAGTTTGTTCCGGCAATTGTCACTACAGTACCTACCAATCCTCTCTGAGGAGAAACAGAAGTAATAGTCGCATTGGGATCCGGATTTTCCATCCGTACTATTTCTGCATCGTCGTCACATGCCCACAAGAATGCCAGCATCAGAAAAGGTAAAACAAAATAATATTTTTTCATAATCTATTCTTTATTAAGTAATAAAATTCTGGTTTATTATTTCAATTCCAATTTCAGTCCAGTCGCTCTAAACCAGCTATTTGCACTAAATGATGCCACAAATCCTAATGCAACTTCTTGAGTGTCCTCCGTAATCTCAAACTCTATCACACATTCCGATGGTGTTTTATTCTCACCTGTTCCAAAGTCATGATAAGCTATTGAATTACTTGTCACATCATCTACATCAGGAACCTCATTACCAGCAGCTACAGCAAAATACAAAGAAGAACCAGCCTTCACTCCATATTCTTTAAAGTTGACAGTCAATTTATAACTACCTTTAGGTAAAGTTGTGGTCTGATACAATTTACCATTGGTAAAATCACCCCAATCCCAGCCTGCCTGCAGGATAAGATTATCATTATTCAAACCAGCTACTTTCTCCGTAGCACCATTGTTCAATGCAGAACGTCCTGCTTCATTTACAATCCAATCTGCAGGTAAGCAAACTGAAGCAGAAACACCTTTTTGTGCATCCGTCATATTCGGGTCTATCTTAAATGGTTGCTCATAGTTCTTCAGATAGGCAATCGTCACATCACCCTTCTTCGTAGGATTCAAGATACCACCAATATTGATGTCTAACCCATTTACATTCAGAACCAATGCACCAGTCGGGAAATCAGCAGGTGCTACAGCCTTCACTTCTGTATCTGACCACGAAGTCACTTCTCCTTTCACTCCGCCAAAAGTCACATATACATCCTCTTCCGACTTTCCAAACTTCTCACCTTTTATAACGACTTCATCACCAGGATTTACCACTACAGTACCTGAAGCCGTAGTATACTCAGAAACTACAGGAGAAGCCCATACCTCATACTTACCAGCAACCACCGTATTTGTCCATACTGTAAGCTCAACATCACCAGTCAATGCTTTTTCCGGAACCTCCACTACAATGCAGTTATCTTTACAAGATAAAACATTTTCAGCTTCAATACCTCCGAATAAAACTTTTACAGCTTCTGTTCTGTCTCCAAAGTTTTTTCCGTAAATAATTACCTGAGAAGTCACATATCCTGCGTCCGGAGAGATTTTCTCTACTTCCGGTACGGGATATACATACTGCTTGATATTTGCATCTTTTTCACAGCCCACTGCTGAGAAAACAGCCAATGCACACGCAAAATATCTTACTATTTTATTCCACATATTATGTTTCATATTAATCTATTTTACTATTACTTTTATTAATATCCAGGATTTTGAACCAGATTTGAATTCAAGTTAATCTGTTGCTGAGGAATAGGCCACAAATAATGTTTTTTCGCGAATGAATGATTAGACTTGCTACTAATTACTACACAATTCAAAACTCCATCACCTGTTTCCACTTCTTCTTCTCCCCAGGGGAAAGTTCCTGGTTTATACATTGCCGTCTTTATGGTTCCATCTGCAGCCTTAAACTCTGTTTCATAGCCATTTCCACCTACAACCATACCTAAACGAGACTGATTTAATTCCTGCTCTGCTATTCCCCAACGTTTCAAGTCGTCAAAACGGAATCCTTCCATAAACAATTCCAAAGCTCTTTCACGTCGTATTTCCGAAAGCATATCCATTTCGTATCCTTTTGCCTGACATTCTTCTATAAACTGATTGGTAAGCGCCTTTACACCACCTCTTGCTCTCAATTGATTAATACCAGAAAGCTGTTCATCAGTCACCTTTCCATTACGTTCATAACAAGCCTCTGCATAATTTAAGAACACTTCAGCCAGACGTAACACCGGATAATTGGCTGACTCCTCTTTCTCTTTTCGATATGCCGGATAATTATGAGAATAAAATTTAGAACAATTATATCCTGCCAATCCTCTATCCAAAACAACCGATCCAGATTCAGGATCAACTCCCTGATTGGTATAGTTCATCAAACGGTAATCTCGATTTTTATACTCATCTCCCGTATTATGATATCCTTGAAACAAATCTGAATATTTAATAGGTAGACCATCTGTACATAAAAACATATCCACAAATTTACGACTTGGAATCATAGAAGCTACCGTATGGCTTAAATTTACCCCACCTTGTCGCAAAATATAATCATACACTCCATACAATATAAATTCATTGTTTGAAGATTTAGTCAAACCTGCAGGGTTACTTCCCTCATCTTCCAAATTAAACAAGAAATAACTGCTTTGATTAGGAATCTTAGTATTACTGTTCTGATTCCAGATTTGATAACCTCCATTATATATCACATCCTCACACAAAGTAATAGCCTCATCCAGGAACTCATTTATCTGATCTTTAGCAGGTCCAGCAGAACCTTTAAAATCTGTAGATGTCCCATTGTATTTTCTCCAGGTAGCTTCATAAAGCAAAACCCGTGCTTTAAAAGCTTCTGCCGCCATTTTTGTCACGCGTCCTTTATCAGTACTTGACAAATTTTGCTCAAGAGGCAGATTTTTAATTGCCTCAGTCAAATCTGACAAAATCAAATCTACCACCTCATACCGGCTGTTACGAGCATTTGTCAGTTCTGGTGAATCAGTATCCAACACTGTTTTCACAATAGGAACTCCTCCAAAAGTCTTCAACAGCATAAAATAATTGTAAGCTCTAAAGAAATAAGCCTCTGATACATATTGAGCAATTTCGTCTTTATTTCCAGAATAAGTTTCTGCTTTATTCAACAATATATTTACCGTACGGATATAATTATAACATTTATCCCATCGATCGTCTTTTAAAGAAACCACAATAGTGCCTCGACCTAAATCGGAAGATGCTAGAAAATTAGATGACAAATCAGACGAAGAATCCATATAATTATAGATAGAGAAACTTCCATACGGAGTGCGCCATCCTAACAACTGACCATAAAAAGAAGATGCATAATCCTTAAAATCAGCAGCTTTTCCAAAATAAATCACGTCTGTACGTTGGTCTAAAGGTTCAAGGTCAAGAAAAGTATCAGCACAGCTTGTAAATCCCAACATTAAACCTGCCAGCAATGAAACATATATTTTCTTCATATTCTTTATTATCATTTATTATATCTATCAAAAAGTAACATTCACACCAAATGACCATGTTCTTGCAAACGGATACCCTGTATTCTGAGCCATTTCTCCCATTTCCGGATCGAAACCGTCTTTAATGCTGGTAGCTTCCCAAAGGTCATTACCTGAGAAATAAACTCTTACTTTTTCCATTTTAGCTTTTAACGTCCATACTCTTGGCAATGTATAACCAATAACCAAAGATTTCAAACGAATATAGCGGTTATTCTGAAGCATAAAATCATTATTCAAATAGTTCCATGCAGCTCTATCTTTATACACTGTCAGACGAGGATATTCCGCATTAGGATTTTCTTCAGTCCATGTCTTACCTAAGAAACTTGGATTCTGATTTGTATAGCCCGCAGAGAACGGATAAGCCATCCAGCCCTGACGCATAATCATCTGTTTTCCTACTCCTTGGAATAAAGCATTGAAGTCAATACCTTTCCAGTCGCCTCCCAATGAAATACCGAACATATAATGTGGATTTGCATCTCCCATATAAATCAAGTCACTTGAAGCTCCACCTTCAGCTGAAATGCACTTATCTCCACTCATATCTACGCGCTTAATATCTCCTGGACGAAGCTCCGTCTGACTACCATAAGGTAATAAAGCCATATCACCACCTTTATTAGCATATTTTGCATAATATGCATCAACCTCTTCCTGTGAAGCGAAATAACCATCTGTCTTGTAAAGGAACCAGGCATTCAAAGGATAGCCATTTAACGTAGCATTCTTACCCGCTACAAAAGTATCAGCGCCTTCCAAATCCATCAACTTACTTCTGGAATCACTCAAGTTTACAGATACGAAATAATTGAAATCTTTCACCTTATCACGCCAGGTTAAAGCAACTTCCCAACCTCTCACTCTTAAATGTCCGCTATTGGTTTTCGGAGCTGTTCCTCCCAACACAGAAGGATAAGAAACTGATGAAAGCATTCCTTTATTTTCTTTTATAAAGTAGTCCCAGTTAAACACCAAGCGGTTGTTTAAGAAATTCAAATCCACACCAATGTTCTTCTGTTCAACTCTTTCCCATGTTCTAGTCAAACTAACCAAACCGGAATTATTCAATGAAGTGGCAATAACCGATGTTGCCGGTGAACCTAACACAGCTGTTCCTTGATTAATAGTAGAAACATAATCATAATTTCCAAGTCCGACATCATTACCGGAAGTACCATAACTCAAACGTACTTTACCAAAATCAAGTCCTATGAAAGAAGTGATAGGCTGTAAAAATTTTTCCTGAGTAAATACCCATCCTAAAGAGAATGAGCCATAATTCTGGAAACGATACCCATCTGCAAATTTGGAGTTTCCATCTCTACGTCCCATCAACTCCAGCAAATACTTTTCCTGATAGTCATAGTTCACTTTAGCAATGTATGAATAAGTACCATTATGATATTTTCCACCACTGGTTCCCATCATATCACTATCTGCCACATTCAAGTCATACACTCCATCATTCGTAAAGTTCAATCGACCGGCAGCCACTTTCTTCACCTGATTTTTTTCTGCGTTGATACCCAACATGGCCGACACACTATGGTCACCAAATTTATTCTTGTATTTCAACAATGCAGAATAATATTGATAAAAGTAGTTTTCTGCTACAGTCAGATAACCAGGATTATTATGAGCCAAATTAGATGGATCGGTAGTACTTAATGTAGGTTTTGTTACTGATACCACTTGTTCCGCAGGATTACCAAACCAGTCGTATGTCTGTACAGGAACAACATAACGTTCTCTTCTAAATTCTTCATTCTGGAAAGAAGCCATACCTTCAAACGAGAAGCCTTTCCAAATATCTACAATCGCTTTTACATCCACACGGCTGATCAAAGAAGTTTTATTATCACGTCCCCCATCTGCCGTAGCAGCAGCCGGCTGTCTGTCACCCACAGTTCCATAATCTGCATACCATTGTCCATACGGGTTCTTAGCTGGGAATAAAGGCATTTCTTGTGCATACAATGAAGCATCCAATCCCACAGAAGGCCCTTCTGTATCTGTTTTAATCATACTGGCCGCAGTTTCAAGTCTCAACCATTTCGTCAGTTGATTTCCATAATTTAAACGAAGGTTAATCTGCTTCTGTCCATCATACGCTGTTGCCAAGTTTCCTTGATTGTCTGCATAGGCAAGAGATATACGATAATCAGATTTATCGGTTGCTCCAGACAAACTCAAATTATGCTGATAAGAAAATCTGGTTGCAAACATTTCATCAATACGGTTGGCATTTCCAATAAAAATATCGCCATAATATTGTGTAGGATAAATACCTTCAATACCTTGCGCCATTTTTTCCATGTTTTCTCTTGAAACCCAAGCCCACCAGTCTTCAACTTCTTCTTCATCATTGGCTGCTAACCACATCTGAGCATACTGCTGCATTGTAGAAGAATATCCAGTGATACCCAAGGTATTAAAACGCATATTGAAGTTATAATCCACAGTCAATTTTCCCTTACCTTTTTTGGTTGTGACAAGAATCACACCATTTGCTGCTTTAGCACCATAAATAGATGCCGCACCATCCTTCAACACAGAGATACTTTCAATATCATCAGAGTTCATATTCTGGAAAGACTGATTGTTCAGTGCAGGCACTCCATCAATTATGATAAGAGGAGAACCACCATTAACAGACGTAGCACCACGAATCTGAAAACTAATATCTTCATTACCTGGACGTGGTGAAGTACGAGTTACAGTCAAACCTGGAGTCTGTCCTTGCAAAGCAAGTCCCACATTGGTTACAGCCCGACTTTCCAATGCTTTTCCATTAACCTGCTCAATAGAACCTGTAAGAGTTGCTTTCTTTTGCGTACCATAACCAACTACCACCACTTCATCCAAAATCTCACTGTCTTCTCTCAAAGTAATTTGACTAATTTTTTTATCTGAAGCTTTTACCTCTGTGGCCTTGTATCCCAAATACGATACCACCACAACCGAATTCCGATTGAGGCTGTCTCAAAATGAGACGGCCTTTTTTGTGTCTGCAAAAAAATCGGGCAAG
>OGZV01003094.1_pt1 | contig 11745 bp, 5 predicted proteins | sample 1576861 | NCBI WGS metagenome assembly OGZV01 (sample SAMEA3541501, study PRJEB24748) | human gut metagenome | biome: human gut; feature: human-associated habitat; material: faeces | place: China | collected 2012
CTTGGTTGTGATCTCGCCCATAACAAGTACAAGACCTGTTGTAGTAGCAGTCTCGCAGGCAACACGGCTCATCGGATCCTGTGCCATCATAGCATCAAGGATCGCATCGGAAATAGAGTCGCAGACCTTGTCAGGATGACCCTCAGTTACAGATTCAGAAGTAAATAAAATTTTCTCCATGATCTTCTCCTTTTGTAATAAAACAACGGTTATACACATAAAAAACAGCCCGTACAATCCGGACTGTTTAAATTCTGTAAACAATCCTCTTATTGTTCGATTGCTCGCTCAGGTTGGCACCTTCCTGGGTTATCCGGGGTTGCCGTGGCTTCACAGATCCTTTGTATCTCCACCACTCTGAATAAAAGGCTATCTTTTATGAAATTTACTGCAACACATACAATATACTCATCACACTCAAATGTCAAGAATAATTTTTCTCAAAAAAGAAGAACCCGACATTTCGCCGGGCTCTTCCAGGATCATTTTTTATCACGATCCGTTATTTCTTCTTTTTTCTTTTTACCGCAAAACCTGCTGCACCGCCAACAACGATAGCTGCTGCAAGAAGTCCAACCCAGATACCGATCGGAGTATCATCGCCGGTTTTTACAGAAGTACGTCCTGTTGTTCCGCCGTCACTACTGTTCGGTGTATTATTTCCAGGTGTTGTATTTCCGTTGGAAGGTGTTACCGTCGGCTGATCATTCGGCTGTGGTGTTACGGTCACAGTCGGTGTGGCAGTCGGCTCTGTATTCTTGCTGTTGGTGATCTCCATGCTGTTCTCGTAGCTCTCGCTCTTATTCAGAACAACATCACCCTCTCCTTCAACCTCATACTCGAAGAAGTCATGATCCACCGGATTTCCCTCTGCATCCGTCTCATAAAGGGTATAGGTAACAGATTCCGGTTCCGTATTCTCAGGGAAGGAAACCTCAATATCAACAGTTCCATTCTGTTCCAGTTTTGTAAGTGTACCATCTAACAGTGTAAGCGTTCCATCCTCATCTGTCTGGAATACACCAACATAGAAGTCATCCGGTACGGTAGTCTGCTGACCATCCACAAGAACGTTCTTCTTAACTGTGATCTTTCCTTTCAGGGAGAATCCATCTGGGATGTAGGAATAATAGTTATTTACATAAGATGCTGATTCCGTAGAACCACTCTGGCTGATCTCAGCCCGATTATTCGTTCCGTCATCCTCATAATCATTTACATCTTTCTTCAGATCGTAGTAGACAGTACCTTTACCCGCTTCCACTTCAATCGGATCATTGATTGCCATCGGATCGCCGTTCTCATCCAGCTCAAATATATAATAGGTTCCGTCCGGTACATTGGCCCACTCTGCAGTTCCCCTGCTGGCATTTACCAGATGGATCTCTTTCATATAATCACTTCGGAACGGAATCGTTCCCTGCTCATCCAGGAAAAGACCAACTTTATAAGTGGCATCATTAGCCTGCATTTCAATGATATCAAAAGTATCCTGGTCAACATAATAAACTCTCTTTGTAACCTGGATCTTTGTTTCTTTCTCTCCGTCACGGGTTACAGCCTTGGGATAAGCCTGCACATCATAAGTCCAGCCCGTACCCTCTTCCACAAAAGGAACGGTCAGGACCATCGGAGAAACCGATACATTCGGGTCATCCGGGTTGCTCTGTACGATCAGATATACGCCCTCAGCCATATTGCTGTAGACGATCTTTCCGTTTGCGTCTGACTGCATCTCGCTTCCGCTAAGTCCGGCCTTCTTCACTGCCGCGGAAAGCGTATCTGCTGTTTTATACCACTCATCTGCTGTTTTCAGATTTTCAAAATCAATTCCCGTAAACTGCAGTGCGCTGTCAACCACAAAATGCACATTCCTGTCAAACGTCACACTTCCCACTTTATAAAGGGTCAGATTCACGTTAGGAATCGGTTTCACGGTTCCGTCCTCTCCGGTCTCCTGGATCGTCAGATTGATATTTCCGGTTTTCCCGGCTACATAATCATCTGCAAAAACTGCCTGCGCCATACTGCCGATCAGCATCACAGCCATTACCAGAATTGCCAGAAAGCTGCTTAAAAAATTTTTCCGCTTAGTTCTCTTTTCCACTTTTTTCCGCCTCCTCTTTTTCTCCTGATACCCGCTTCTTTCCACTGCGGCGGACGATCAAATAAACCAGCAGTATCAAGATAACAAGCACGATGCCTCCCGCAGCCAGAACCTTCTTCGGATCTGTTTTTGCAAGCTTCTGCGGAATTGTCTCATTACTTTCTTCTTCCTCCACATACTCTGTACGGCTTCCCCGCACAAGAAGTCTGTGTGTATTTACTCCGTAAGGAGTACAGGTTACAAGAGTCACCAGATCCTCGCCCTCCACGATATCCAGCTCGCTGGTCTCTTCCGGAAGAACCGTTTTGATCTGATCTACTTTATATGCCAGATTCTTTCCCAGAATGTGCAGGATAAAAATATCTCCGATCTCCATCTGGTCAAGATCTGTAAAAAGCTTTGCATTAGGAAGTCCACGGTGTGCCGCCAGCACGGCATGTGTGCTCTCGCCTCCAATCGGAAGACTGGTGCCCTCCACATGGCCCACACCTTTTTCCAGAACGTTTTTACTCAGTCCGTGATAGATTGCCAGCTTCGCCTGGATCTTCGGAATCTCAATACTTCCCATCAATCCATCGCCATTTGGATCCAGAACCTCATCATAAGGATGGGTCGGTTCATAATCCTCCTCATCGTCAAAAGCATCTACAATCGCATTTACCGTATGCTCCGCATTGTACTCTTCTGCTTCTTTCCAAAGCTTCTCATAATTATCATCAGAAAGTCCTGTGACTGCCTGATCATAATCACTGATCAGCTGCGCGTTTCTGTACTGGTTCCACATATCACTGATCGTAGGATAAAGAAAAATTCCTGCCCCTGCCAAAAAAGCTACTGCAATAAAAGCATTCAGGACGACATTGCTCTTTTTCTTTTTTTTCTTTTTAGCCATAAATTATTTCCTGCGTCGTTTTTTGTTCTGAACAAAATTGACAACTGCTACCAGCACACCTGCGATCGCAAAACCGATCACAACACAAAGGATCAGCATCGGAAGTGTCGGATTGGAAACTCCGGTAGCTTTCTTCTCTGTCTTCTGCGCTTCTTTCGCAGCTTTTACAGTTGTTCTGTGTCCTCTTACAAGGATTCTGTGCGTGTTTACCGCATATGGTGTACACGTAACAAGTGTCACATAATCCTTACCTTCTGTGATTGCCAGCGAATCGGTCTCCTCCGGAAGAACCGTCTGGATCTGATCCACCTCATAAGCAAGCGTCTTATCCAGAATATGCAGGTAAAAAACATCTCCCTTTTCAACAAGATTCAGATCTGTAAACAGCTTTGCACTGGGAAGTCCCCTGTGTGCGGAAAGAATCGCATGTGTACTTTCACCGCCAACTGGAAGACTGCTGCCAAACAAATGTCCCGCGCCCTTCTCCAGTGTTTCATCTGTTGTGTAATGATAGATCGGGATCTTTACATCGATCACAGGGATCTCTATATATCCCATCATTCCATCACCATTCAGATTCAGAAGTGACTCATATGTACTGTCTGTCTCTCCATCCCTCACAGAAAAAGCATCCGGCACGCTTTCCTGTTTGATCTGCTCGTTATATTCCTCTGCTGCCTTCCACATGCTGTCAAGTTCCTCCGAATTATTATTCGAAGAAACACTGCTGCTATATTTACTGATCAGAAGATTATCCCTGTGCTTATTCCAGACATCGCTGACCATCGGATACAGCAGTATGGACAATCCTATCAGAAACAGCAACCCAAGTCCAATATAATTTTTCTTTTTATTCTTTCTCATAGGTTTCTCCATACTGTTGTATTACCAGTCCCGGCCTCCGAAGAGGCCGGGCGGTAACTGATTTACTTAATGATTACTTTGGTTCTGTTGTTTATAAATATTTTGAAAAAACTCGACCAATCGATCTGTGAAGGATTACTCCTCAGATCCTCTTCTGCGGCTCATGAAGAATGCGCCAGCAGCACCAGCCATAACTACAACACCGATGATAGTGAAGAGGTATGTTCCCATTCCACCTGTGGATGGAAGAGATCCAAGCTTGGTATCATTCATACTAGTTGTCTGTGTAAGAACGTCACTTGCAATTCCATTATCATCCTCAGCAACTTCCAGTGTTGCACTAACGTCAGCTGTATTTACAGAATATCCCTGTGGTGCTGTAACCTCTTTAAATTTATATGTTCCAACATCAAGTCCCTGTACTTTAACCTTACCATTTGCATCTGTTACAACTTCTGTCACAGCACCTTCAGTATCAGCTGGAACATATTTATATGCGCCATTAGAAAGTTTTACAAATGTTAATGCATCTGCTGCACCATCTTTTCTTACTTCAAATCCTGCGTTTGCAAGTGTAACATTGTTCTCACCATATTTTGTTAATGTGATGTTACCTTCATAAGTTTTACTTTCTTTGCTTCCATACTCATTACCATCTTTATGTCCGGCTGTTGCTGTATTGGTGATGGTGTCATTTTCTGATGTAACTTTTACCTGATAAGTAATTACTACCTGTTCTCCAGCATGGCTGTTTGCATCATTAATCATGGCACTTAAATTAACGCTGAATTTATTATTTACGCTATCAAAGCTAATTGGATAAGACTTTGTTACATCCGCTCCATTTAATGTGATTGTTGCCTGGTCTGTATTTACATATTCAGCACCTGTCAGTTCATCATATGCCCAGAAAGCTTTATCTGTATCTGTATCTGTAGGATTGATGTATGGTACATTTGTGCTTACTGTGTAAGTAAGGATATCTCCTGTTTTTGTTACATTGTCAGTATCAAGAACTTTCTTGTTTACCTGAATAGGTGTTTTCTTTGCGTTTACAATTGCATTTGTTAAATTCGGAGCTTCACCAAATCCAACATATGCAGACATAATATTATAGGTATATCCTACTTCTGTTGCCTTTACTAAGTACACACCTGCTTCACTGACTGTCTGTGGATTACTCATCTCTACAAAAGAAACTTTTCCTGCTGCTAATGCCTGAGCTTTTCCTAATTTCTCAGCATCCGTATTTGCAATTAATGCCTCAATTGCTGCCTGTGCATCATCATCAGCCACTTCATATGCCTCAATATATGCATTTTTCACATCATCATTTACAAAAGCCCAACCTGTTCTCGTTGTCTGATCTGCTCTAATAACCTGTGCATAAGTTAAAGTTGCCTTGTCGGCATTATTCACTGTAATTGTTGCAGTAGGTCCATCCGCGAACGCGGTAGATGCCATTGCCAGCACCATAATCGCTGCCACTAATAATGCACCAATCTTTTTAAATAAATTTTTCATAAGGTTTGCTCCTTTCTTTCTCTGCATTTTTCTTTTTCGCCTTTCATCGGCCATTTACAATTAATGTGTTACGATCTCTTTGCTTCTTCCTCCCTTCGTTTATTATTTATAAACAGCAGGAGTGCAGTTGCAAGAATCGCTACACCACTGATCGTAAATCCATAGATTCCCGGTCCACCGGATTCTGGTAAGGAATAAAGTTTAGCATTTTTGATTGTTAAAACTTTATTCTCCAGTGACCACATATTACTTTTCTGTGCCGGATCGCCATTTTCGTCAACAAGCGTTACATTTCCTGTTGCGACTTTGAAGTAAATACTGCTACCTAATAATGAATATCCTTTTGGAGCAGTTGTTTCTGTCAGCTTGTAGATACCTGACTTCAGATTATTCAGTTCAATCTCTGAAGTACCATTCTTTACTTCCATGTCATTCTCAAGAGATTTCCAGATGTCACCATCTTTCATCTCTAATTTGAATTTAGCACCTGTTAAAGAATGATTATCTGTATCTGTTTTCTTCAGATCCAGACTGATTACTGCTTCGTTTGTGTAAGATGCAACACCTTTTACACCACCAGATGTATACGTGTAATCTGTTGTAATAACATTTGCTTTTTTTACATCATTACCAAGTGTAAACTTAAGTGATTTATCTGCATCTGATTTAACGTTTTCACAATCTGTCTGGCCATCACCTGTAACAATATCGAATGCCTGAATGAAATATCCATCTGCATTGTCTTCTGTTACCGTATACTCTCCTCTTGGAAGATCCGGCAGCGTAACTGTTCCGCTTGTTTCACCATCCGGAACTATTACATTTACCTGGCTGTCTGAAACATTCTGACCATTCTTCGCATTCACATTAAATGTAAATGTTCTATCTGTGTCAGATGTTTCCGTTACATTCTTTGTGATCTGAATCTGACCTTTGATGACATGAATCTTATAAATACCATATGGATTGTTGCTATTATCTGGATTATAAGCCTTCTCAGCAGCTCCTACGACATGCTGTTCCCCATCACTTGTGGTGGTGTTCGTTTTACTCTCATCCGTTGATGTCGTCTTTGGATCATAAGTTACTTCCAGATAATACTCTGTATCATCATCCGGTGTTGTTGCCATATTCTCTTTACTGATATTGGTTTGAGTTCCATCTTTCCACTGCAGAGTAATATGATCTTTCGCATCGGCGGCACTTATTGTACCTTTTGAATAAGATGTTTCTGACTCATTAAACAACTGATTCAGAATTGTCTCATCTGTCGGTACTGTATCACCTTTGTAAATCCAAACGTCTTTGTCCTTGACTACTAAGTTAACTTTAACATTAACTGTCGGCTGTGGCAACTCAACATCACCATATCCTGTAGAAATCTTGGATCCCGGAGATACGTTGGTTGTGACATTGTTTCCACCAACGAAATTGTCTTTGGCTTTTACTTTAATTGTTTTGTTCCATTCGCCATTTTTCTTGTTTGGTATTGTCTGATCTGTCCACTGGATCTGATAATTTCCGTTGACCAGAGATACTGTACCATCATTTACTTTAACACCATCATTCAAGTCATCCTGTGTATATAACGTTCCATCATCTTTCAGAAGTTCAAAGCTAGGCTCAATAATATCCGTGATTGTTGCTCCTGTAATGGAAATGTCCTGAGTAATCGTATTCTGAATATCTTTGAATATGTCTCCCAGCTGCGTTGCATTTTCAGCATTAAATGCACAGTTTTTAGATGCAATTCCTGGATAAGTAGTCCTGCCATATGTTCCACCTTCAAGAAATGCCTTTGCTTTATCTTGAAGTCCAAACCCAATTGTATATACAGTATATCCTTCTTGCTTTATACCTTTTATACTTTCAGTACCATTTGTAATGTTTTCTGCATTCTTCTGCGCAGTAGTGTTCCAACTATCACCAGATCCTGTTGGTTCACCATCAGTAAACAATAATACATACTTAGGTTTTGTATCCCCGCTCATTGTAGCTGCATCCAATTTACTTTTTGCATTGTTAAGGCCTACATATGGATCTGTTCCTCCCTTTGCTACTAAAGAATCTACAAAACCTGTCAGTTTTTCTTTATTATCTCCCGCTTTCTGTAAATCTTCAGTTTTTCCATGGCTACCATATCCAGCACTACTAAATGCTGTAATACCAATTTTACTATCTGGTGATTTATTCGCTGTATCTGTTATAAACTGTTTTACCGCATTTTGTAATGCTGTAAGTTTCTTTTCTGTTTTTTTCAGATATATTTTGCATCCATTATAAGTTGAATCATCTGCTTTAATTAGCGACCACCGATCATCACCAATATACCAACCCGTTCTCCAGTAGTCATCATAATATTGCAATTTCACATAGGATTCATCTTTTTTCACATAGTACTGTGTGCCTGTATTTAATCCATCTCTACCATCAGTTGTATTTTCTGCAACATAACTATATGAAACAATTTTTTCATCCATAGAACCAGATACATCCAATACCAACATAATATCCGCTACTGCTTTTTCAGTAGTGGTTATTGTACTTGTACTTGTAGATGCTGCCGTAATATTGATGTCATAAGTTCTCTTATCCCAGTCGTTTACAGTTGCAGTCTTACTGTAATCCATACTGGCTTTAATAATCTCCTCCTGTGTGTAATTCATAATATGATACAATGAATCACTTGTATCTTTTTCTATCTTTGTCTTGCCATCTGCTTTATAAAGAGTTGCCACTGCCTTCTTATCATCAGATAACGTAACCTTTACAATCCAAGATTCTTGTGATGCTTCATAGCCATTAGGTGCCATGGCTTCTGTTAATGTATATGTTCCGGGTCTTAATCTTGTAAAATTAACAAGTCCTGTTTTTTCTTCGGATGTAGCAGTCTGTGATTCATTGGTTTCTGAATTTACAAGATTAAATCGAGCACCACTTAACGCATCTTGGCTTTTATTTACTTTTTTTAATACAAGATCTGTTGTAGGTACATTCGTAACTTCAGAAATACGCGCGGAAGGAAGGGTAAATTCCATCTGGCAGTTTGATTTATACGCACCTCGTTCCATATACAGAATAGTCAGAGTATGCTCTTTTTCTTTATCTATTATTTCTCCATCCTCACCTTTAACATAATCCCATAGATCTACTGTCTTTTCAGCTGCTTGATGAATTCCACCTAAATCGATTACAATATGCTGTCCATCCAAAACAACCCATAAATCATCATCACCTGTAAAGGTATAATTTAATGGACCTACGTAATCTCCAATTTTAAAAGTTACATCATATCTCATTCCAAAAAAGTAATTGTGATCATTCTCATTCTTTTCGCTTCTGAATACATTGTCCAATGGGAAGAAATCCTGTCCTGCTTTTGCACGCTCTTCTCCGTTCCCATCAATTACTTTTTTAAGTTTATAAGAATCTCCGTTCTGATCAAAAACTAGTTTGTAATCCTTAATGACTTTTCTTAAACAAGTTTCAGTACCATCAATCTTGACAGTTGCATCTTGATCTACAAAAAATCCTGGCTCGGGGTAATTGAATTTTACTGCTCCCTTTCCATTGTCCTCTACCTCTTTTAATAATCCTCCTATCCTTTTGACTTCTTCCTTATAATTATTTACTTGGGCTTTAATTTCGTGTTCGTATTTATCATAACCAGTATTAACTTCAAAATTATATTTATAAGGCTCATAATTGTGATCCATTTTACCTGATGTTATTTTCTGATTACCATTATCACCCTTTGCAGCATCTCCTAACATATTAAATGAATAATATGTCCTCTTTCCAGTATTCCAGTCGTAACCTTCACCAGCCTTAACTGTATAATCATAGAAAGATGTCGGTCCCTGGAAGTTATCATTATGCTTTGGTGTATAATACACTTTTATCGTACTATTATCCTGTGCAACTTCAATCATTTCGTAATTCTTAACTTCACGATCATTTACTTCTACTTTTGAAACATTCCAGTTCTTTGCCTTGGTATAATCATTTATCTTTCCGCCAACTAAGATTGTTCTCTCATCATCTGAATAAATCTTCTTATTATCCGCCGCATTCAGATGCTGAATTGTTACTTTAACATCGTTTCTGCCTTTCTGCACAATTACATAAGTAGAAAAATGCGTAGTCTCGAACTCAACATCACCATTCTTAGCAACGCTGCCATCCATATTTTCAACGTTATCATTCTCGTCTACGTGATATACATCTGCATCCTTGATCTTCTTCTCATCATTCAGAGATACAGATACCTTCACTGTAGCACCTGGCTGAACCTCTTCGCCGTCCACCAGGAATTTGATATCGTAGGAATGGATCTTCTCGATGGCTTTCTTTTCTTTGATCGCTTCTTCTGTGATCTGGTCTTCGGCTTCCTGGCTGAGCTCTACCGGTGTTACGGAAAGCTTTGCGTCGTCCGGAAGGTCTGCCGGATCAGTAAGAGTAACCTTGACATTGACCTCGCCACTCGTGTAATCATATCTGGTAATCTCAGGCTGAATTTCTTCTTCCTGCACATCCTCAGGCTCTTCTGCCTCATCACTGCTGTCAACAACCTGTGCCATATCACTTCTTATGTAAGCCTCGGTTCCTTCCCAGGAAACCTTGTACCAGGTTGCTCCGTCCTCTGCTGTTACGGTATCCAGAAGTGTGAGCTGTGTTCCTGCGTTTACAGTTGCCAGAACCTCTGCCTCGACAGATGGACTGATACGAAGATTCGTATCGTCTCCCAGAACCTCGATCAGGCTTGTCTCACCATTCTCATCTGCTGCCGGAACATCCTCCGGGCTCGCAATATCCTCTGCCGGTTCTTCCACCACATCCGGATTCTCTGCCGGCGCTTCGGTAGGTTCAGCATCCGGATTCTCCGCCGGAGCCTCAGAAGGCTCTGCATCAGGAGTTACCTCCGGATTCTCTGCTGCCGGTGTCTCAGCTGCATCCTGCTCAGGCTCGTCCGAAATATCCACTCCGTCCGTAAGCTCCTCTGATGCGATAGGCACCTCGTCCTCATTACCGGAAACAGCTTCCGCCTCGACATCTGCTGTCTCAGGAGAATCCCACATAACGGCAAAAACAGCTGCGTTGCCAGTCTCAACCTGAAGTGTCTGGATCTGTTTGCCCTCGTTGACATTCAGAACCTTCAGATCCTCGTTGGCCTGTAAGGTGTTAACATCAGTATCACCGGTACTGCTGTTATAATGAAGCTTCTCAACGGTTACACTCGTGCTGGCTGCATCGGTAAGCTCCGGTGCTGCCGGTGTCTTGTACTCAAAAGTTACTCTGACTCTGCCGTTCGGCTCGACTCTGTTTCCGTCGCCATCAGCAAAATACACATCATACGCAAAAAAACCTCTCAGGCTGCTGCCCTTGTCTGTAACTGCTGCTGAAAGCTTCTGAGAAACTGTATCATAAGATACGGATGAATTCTCGTTTACGCTGTCAGCCTTCAATGCTGTATTCTGCGGAAGAGCTCCGTCCTCCAGTGCCTCTGCTGTTACTTTAACAGAATCATTCTCATATGTAAGCGTCGATTGCTGCGCCTGTTCCGTTTCCTCCTGGTCAGCGCTGCTTACATCCGGTGTCGATTCTTCGGCCGCTGGTTCAGATGTAAATTCGCCATCTGTAAATATATCCTCCGTTCCATCTCCGAACGCCTCACTCGCAGAGATCGTATATGCACTCGGCATACAGGATACCATCAACGCCAAAGCCACCATAAATGCCAGGAGTTTTCTGATCTTATTATTCCTTAATTTTTTCATACCTTTCCCGCTTTCCTATGTGTGCATTAACGTGTACTGTATTTCTTATTACTTTACTTCTGTTTATATTCCTTTCTCTTAAAAAAGCTTCATGTTTTTAGCCGGTGAGTAAACAGGTTACACCTTTTCAATATTTACCCTTATGTGATTGTAGTGTCAATATACCAGACATTTTTGGTAAGGATATTGACATTATCAGATGCTATCGAGAATCAGTCTTCAACTCCTCCTTCTTAACTTACTCGTTCACTGGTTCTTTTCGTCTGATTTCCCAATAAAATCTGATTATTTATGGTATTTATTATACAACACTACCAGTTGTTTTGTAAGGCACGTTTTTTCAAAAAAAAGTGCCTCTGTCACTATTTTAACATGAATTTCTTCAGCTCATCCCGCTTCTTGACATTCAGCTTGCAAAAGATATCCGTAAGGTAATGCTTGACAGTATTAATGGAAATCCCCAGATGCTCTCCGATCTCCTTATTGCTCCATCCCCCACTTGCCAGCATGGCAATAGAAAACTCCATCGTCGACAGCTCCCCTGTAACCTTTCTCCGGTTTTCCGGATTATGAAGCGCCAT
>OGZV01003096.1_pt1 | contig 11734 bp, 10 predicted proteins | sample 1576861 | NCBI WGS metagenome assembly OGZV01 (sample SAMEA3541501, study PRJEB24748) | human gut metagenome | biome: human gut; feature: human-associated habitat; material: faeces | place: China | collected 2012
CTCCGCCGCTTCATCCTTCGGGTCACCCAAAATTAGGCACAGTACCGAAGTCCACCGACGTGCATATTTTTCATACCCAGTAATTTTACCAAAAAATTATTCTAAAAGCAAGCAAGGAGTGAGGATTTATTTAAGAAATCCCACTCCTTCTTTTTGATTATAAAATTATTTTTCAAGTAGCTATTATTTCCAAACATAATACTGTTTAGATACTACACATAGTATTAAGATAGTAAACTCAAAATAACAATTATTATAATAACTAGTTATTTCTAATGGCCTCAATCATTTGTGCCCGATCATCAGCGCCAAACACAGCGGAACCAGCAACTAGAATTGTAGCACCTGCTCGTTTAATAGGTACACAAGTAATATCATTAATACCGCCATCTACTTCAATAACTGCAGTTGTATTGTCCACTTCTTCTAATAGCATTTTAGCTTGTTTAACTTTTTTAATAGCGTTTGGAATAAAGGATTGACCACCAAAGCCAGGATTTACGGACATAATTAAAATCATATCAAGATCAGCTGCTACATCCTCCAATAAAGATACTGGTGTACCTGGATTAAGTGATACCCCTGCTTTCATACCACATTGTTTGATATGTTGAATCAATCGATGCATATGAGGCACTGTTTCTTGATGGAATGTAAAATACTCTACACCAATCTTTGCAAACTCTTCTACGTAATCACCAGGATTAGTAACCATTAAATGAACATCAAATGGTAGTTGTGTATAAGGACGGATTGCTTTTACTATAGGTGCACCAAAGGTTAGGTTTGGTACAAAATGACCATCCATAATATCAATATGCAATAAGTCTGCTCCTGCTAATTCAATAGATTTTATTTCTTCACTTAATGTTGCAAAATTTGCAGAGAGCATAGATGGTGCAATTTTAATCATTTTAAAACCTCTTTCGTTGACTTTCTATGTCATTACGTATAGACATATATGCATCATATCGTCCTTGATGAATATGGCCAGCCTCTAAAGCATCTTTTATGCCACAAATAGGTTCATGTTCATGATAACAAGGATTAAATTTACATGTATCAACATAATCACTAAATTCAGGGAATAACGTAGGTAACCGTTCTAATGATACATCATTGAACTCAATGGCGCTAAAGCCTGGTGTATCCATGATAAAGGAATTTGAATCCAAACTATATAAGGAAGCATGACGAGTAGTATGTTTACCACGCTTAATTTTGTCACTAACCTCTCCCGTTTGGAATGCAAACTTAGGGTCCACTGCATTTAATAAACTACTTTTACCAACACCAGAAGGACCTGCAAAAGCAGTTACCTTGTGTTCTAAGACATGACGTAAGTCATCAATACCAGTCATATTATATGTTGATGTCATCAATACTTCATAGCCGATAGATTGATAAAGTTTTACCATCTCTTCCGTATCTGAATCCATCAAATCACATTTGTTGATACATAATACAATAGGAATATCTGCATGCTCAATCATAACCAACATTTTATTGAGCAATAACTCATTAATATCTGGCTCATGGGCAGCTACAACCAATACAACTTGGTCTATATTGGCTACCGCAGGTCTTACCATAGCATTATGACGATCATGGATGGACTCAACGAATCCATCCTCTGAAATCGTAACACGGTCACCAACAAGTAAACTGTAGCGACCTTTCTTTAATCTGCCTCGAACTTTACATTCATGAACAGTACTGTTATCGTCTTGTACGTAAAAGTAACCATTCATATTTTTGACAACAATGCCTGTAATCATAATTCCCCTTATAATGCTGTTTCCTGTACTAATGCACCATTGAGATAAACCTCAATACGTACATTACCTACACCAGACACTTTTTTAACGATACGATCACCAGGTTTATTTGTATCATCATAAATAACAGCAGAACCTTCATCATCCTTTACGACAATTTTAAGTTCTTGATTTTTAGACCCCGCTGGAACTGTAATATCTACAGTACCAGTTGTTTTATTACTGCTACTATCCGACTTTTTATCAGATTTCTTTTTATCATCTTTGTATTCAGTCGTTAAGTTTACTGTAGCTCCTTCATCAATTTCATCGCCAGCCTTAATGCTTTGCTCTGTAACGATAGATTTTTCTTCTACTGAACCAGCTACTTGATTAACGCCAAGATGAGCATTGCTCAATGTATCTCGCGCATCTTTTAAGGTCATACCAATAACATTTGGCATTTGAATCTTTTTAGCTTTTGCTTTATTTACAACGAGATCAATTGTAGTGCCTTTAGAAACTTTAGAATCACCAGATGGACTTTGAGCAATAATAACGCCATCAGGTTTATTATCAACAGATTGTTGAGTTACTTTACCAACAACTAAACCTACATCTTTGAGACGTTGTCGTGCTTGTTCTACAGTTAAACCGGATAAGTCTGGTACTGTAATATCACCAACACCTTTAGAAACGACAAGGTGTATGGTTCGCTGTTCTTTAACCTTTTCCCCAGCCCCTGGAGTCTGAGAAATAACTTGACCTGCTGGTACATCAGGGTTTGTAACTTCACTTGTAGATACGCGCAAATGTTTATCTTCTAAAATATTTTTAGCTACAGATACTTGCTTACCTACAACATTAGGTACATCCACTGTTGTATTGCTCCAGAAGTTACCATAACTCAAGAAGGCACCTAAGAATGCTACTAAGAAAATAACAGCAGCACCTAGAACAATATATTTTTGTGGAATCGATGCTATTTTGCTTAACATACTCTTCTTTTTACCCTCATCTTTTTGCTCTTCTTCAATGGTGCTGAAATCCTCCATAGCTTCAGGATCGACAGCTGGAATCATTTGTGTAGCAAAGTCATATGGTTCATGACGTTGTGTTTTTCCCATTGTAAATCCTTGGGACAATCGTAAATCACTAATCATATCAGAAATAGAATCAAAACGATCCGCAGGATTTTTAGATAGAGCCTTCATCACAACTGCTTCTAAAAGCGGTGGAATGGACGGATTATATCGGGTTGGAGGAGCTACTTTTTCACGCACATGTTTTAATGCTACTGCGATTGGTGTTTCCCCTTCAAAAGGAACCCTTCCAGTAAGCATTTCATATAAAACTACTCCTAAAGAGTAAATATCAGTATTTCCATCCACAGGTTTACCACTAGCTTGTTCTGGTGATAAATAATGGGCTGACCCTAAAATAGAGTTCGTATACATCACGGTATTGGTAGCATTCATGGCTCGAGCGATACCAAAGTCAGTAACTTTTACACGACCAGTACGAGTGATAATAACATTATGTGGTTTAATATCACAATGTACTATTCCCATTGTATGTGCGTGCTCTAAGCCCTCAGCAATAGCAATTGTGAACTTAACAGCCTCATCTATGGATAGTCTGCCATGACGAGTAATGTATTCTTTTAATGTTTCACCATCTACATATTCCATAATGATATAGTGTAAGTCTTGATCAAACCCTACATCATACATGTTTACAATATTAGGATGATTTAGTTTGCCTGCCGCTTGTGCTTCTCGTTTAAAACGCGTAACAAACTCATCATCATTGGCAAAGTTAGCATGCAATACTTTAATTGCTACTTGTCTACCTAGTAAGGTATCTTCTCCAAGGTATACATCAGCCATTCCACCAACGCCAATTTTATCAACAATACGGTAGCGGTTATCTAGAAGTATACCTTTTATATTCATAGTACTCATTATTTCTCCATTTCTAGATTAGATTGTTCCCACCACAATGGTCACATTATCTCCTGCTCCGACATCATATACGGATTCCATTAATGACTCTATAACTTTCATATCATCATCAGTAGATTGTAAAGCACTAACAATTACATCATCTGATACATATCCGCATAGTCCATCAGTGCAAAGTAAAATACGATCACCTGGAAGAATGGATTCTACACCACTATCTACCTCTAAAGTATTATCAACACCGACTGCACGGGTTAATAAGTTTCTTTGAGGATGATTTAGCATTTCATCCTTTGTAATCTCTCCAGCAGCTAATAATTCTTGTACCATAGAATGATCTGTAGTAATTTGTCGTAAAAGACCATCTCTATATACATACAAACGACTATCACCAACACTTGCCCAGTATAATTGGTTACCATTAATAGCTGTAACAACAGCAGTAGTACCCATACCAGCAAGACGTTCTTCATGAGCTACGCGATTGGCTATACGTTCATTTGCATGAATAATGGCATCGCATAAGTCTTGTTGACCAACCGTTTGAAGGGAGGCCAAATATTCTTTTATTTCATCAACAGCATAGGTACTAGCGATTTCACCACCACTATAGCCACCCATGCCATCAGTGACAGCACAAATAGGACCGTCTATAAAAAATCGATCTTCATTGCGCTGACGCACAAGTCCAATTTTACTTAAACCAACAAAATTATTCATGATTCTCCTTTTTCCGACCGTGAGCTGCTTTTAGCTGCCCACATGCGGCTTGGATTGCATCGCCCATCTCTTTACGTACCGTTACAGATACGCCATAGGAAGCAACGATGTCTTTAAATGTATTCATATTCGTAATAGATGGTTTATATAATTCAATATGTTCATTGCCGTTAACAGGAATTAAATTAACATGGCAATTTGGGAAATCCTTACAGATTTCTCCCAAAGCATGAGCCTCCTCCATAGATGCGTTTATAGAATCTATAAGGATATACTCAAAGGTAATACGACGTTGAGTCGTATCATAATAATATTTTACCGCATCTAAGACTTCCGTCAATTCATAACGAGCCCCAACAGGCATAATACTACGACGCACTTCATTATTTGTAGCATGTAATGAGAGTGCTAATGTTATAGGCAATCCTTCATCAGCTAGCTTATAGATGTTAGGAACCCATCCACAGGTAGAAATCGTCATCTTACGATAACTAATATTACAAATTACAGGATCGTGTAACAGTTGTAAAGCTTGTAACACATTATCATAGTTTTGTAACGGCTCACCTGCGCCCATAACGACAACAGAATGAATTTGCTCTTTAGTAAGAGCCCCGAAGATAACAACTTGACCTATGATTTCAGCCGCTGTCAAATCACGGTACAAACCGCCTTGTGTAGAAGCACAGAATACACATCCCATAGCACAGCCTACTTGGGATGAAACACATACGGAATAACCATAGTGTTGTTCCATCAGAACGGCTTCTACTCGGCTTTGATCTGTCATTTCAACGAGTATTTTACGAGTCTTCCCATCTGGAGAAACAGACTCTGTAATTAATGTAGGTAAAGAAATAATACAGTTATCACTTAACCATTGACGCAATTCTTTTGGAAATTGTGTCATGTCTTGAAAATCAAACACATATCTATGATAGATATAGTCGATTAACTGTTTCGCTCGAAACTTTTGTATATTATGGGTCTTAAAGATAGATTGTAATTCTTCTAAAGACTTACCCAATAATTCTATCATGGTACTCCATTTCTATTATTATGATATGCGCTTCATACGAGCCATGAAGAATCCATCCATATGATCTCGCGGTGGATATGTTGTAATCATACCATCGGTAGATGGTGGTAATCCTTCATAGGATACAGGGTCAATAACAAAGTTCTTATGAGTTGCTAAGAATTTTTCCAATACATCCTCATTTTCACCGCTATTGATAGTACATGTAGAATATACTAAATATCCGTTAACTTTGACCATTTCAGCGGCTTTTTCTAATATTTCAAGCTGTAATGGAGGCAATTCAGTAAGTAAGGATTCTGTTTTTCTCCAACGCATATCTAATTTTTTTTGTAAAATGCCAAGTCCAGAACATGGTGCATCAACTAAGACACGATCGAATTGTTCCTTCCAATTATCAGGTAAATAACGACCATCTTGGAGCTTAGTAGAAACAATAGATACGCCCAATCGCTGAGCATTGTGATTCATAAGGTCTAATTTATGATCGTATATATCACAACTCATAATAGCGCCTGTATTATTCATGAGGCTTGCCATATGCATAGACTTACCACCTGGTGCAGCACAACAATCTAATATGCGCTCTCCTGGCTGCGGATTTACTACATGGGCCACTAACATAGATGCTTTATCCATAAAGGTAATGTGCCCATCGATAACAGGTTTTGCTTTTTCTAAATGGCCTTGATGCGCATTAATATAAACTACTTCTGGAATATATGTATCCTGTTCAACGGTCCAACCTAAATCTTGTAATTCTTTTAGGCAATCCTCAATAGATATTTTTATCGTATTGATACGTGCCGTCAATCTAGGTTGTTCATTAAACCAAGCGCAAAGATCTATAGTCTTATCCTTACCCATTTCATTCATCCATAAATTAACCAGCCATAATGGTTGATTATAAATGAAAGAAATTTCTTCAGCCTCAGATTTAGCAAGTTCACCAATAGAAATACTATCACTTTCACGCAAAACGGAACGTAACACTGCATTTACAAAACCAGATAATCCTCTAGTTAACTTTTTTGCCAGTTTTACAGATTCATTGACCGCTGCACTTTCAGGGACTTTATCCATATAGATAATTTGATAAATGCCAAGTCTAAGAATTTCTACAACCATGGACGATAATTTCTTTAATGGTCTTTTCGCGAAATGAACAATAATGGCATCTAAATAATTTTTTCTACGGATGACACCATAGACTAACTCCGTGAAAAATCTTCGATCTAAATCGGATAAATGATATTTTTGTAAATACTCTTGTAACTTGATATTGGCATAAGCACCATTACGATTAATATCACTCAAAGCTTTCACGGCGAGCAATCGAATATTTAGTTGTTGATTCGTTTTAACTTCAGTCATCGTTTTTCCTACCAATTAATTGTTCAACTGCGGCTCGAACACGTTCAGGATCTACTGTAGTATTGCAACAAGGTCCATTAGGTCTTTCATTTAAAACGCCAATGACAGGTATGGGAAATACATCAGCCATGCCACTTGCTAAATCACGTTCACAAGCAATAGCTACAATAGCCTTTGGTCGTGCTTCTTTTACCTTCATTCGCGCTAATGTACCACCTGTTACCACTATAAATTGACAGCCATACTCTTTAGCAATTTGCAATAAACTTCCAACTTGGCATCTACCACATTGTTTACAATTGTATACATCATGTGTAACCTTATGAACACATGAACTTTCCTGTAAACAATGAGGTGTCAATAACAATATACGTTCTGGATCAACTGTATACATATCAAGCATCACTAGATGATTAATCAAATCAATCATAGACTGACGCAATTGATCCTTAGTAACCCCTCTCACTTTGCCAATCAATAAAGATAATGGAAATAATCCATATATAAACCGATTAGCTATCCTTAAAATAATAGGATGTAACCGTAATATACCAAAACTAGCAATAATCAAAGATGCGCACAATAACCATATAACACAAATGCATACAGAAAAAACGACTGTACTTATTATGGGTGCAATAGGATGTAATTGTGAAAGCCCCGGTTCTAACACATACATTAGAAATCCGATTATTGCTGTAATTAAAGTACATGTAATTGATGATAATATCAGGTATAACGGATACGTTTCGTACTGCTTATATTGAGTCTCCAAAAACGATACCTTCCTTAATCTGATGTCCATTAATAAAATCAATTGCAGAAATGCGTTTTTTATTTTCTGGTTGGACTTCTGTTAATAGAATTATATTTCCATCACCACAAAATACACCTAAACCGGCTATTTTAGATACTATTGTTCCAGGCACAGTTGTGGCTGATATTGCAATTGGTACATGTTTACCATGGACATCTATCAAACCGTGAGTCGTATCACTTGGAACTACTTCTGCTGACCATACTTTTAAACGTTTTCCATTGAGATACGTATAACATCCAGGAGCTGGATTAAGACCTCTAATAAGATTTACAATTTCATTAGCAGGCTTAGACCAGTCAATCTGACCCATTTCCTTTGTAATCTTAGCAGTATGTGTAGCCATTGTATCATCTTGTGGCGTCGCCACAATTTCTCCATTAACCCACCGAGTTAATACTGGAACGATTGTTTTGCCCCCTAGTAATGCCATACGTTCAAATAGTTGCCCTGTTGTTTCACCACACAAAATATCAGTCTCCACGATATCAATAATATCGCCTGTATCAAGGCCATCATCCATATGCATAATTGTAACACCTGTCTTAGTATCACCATTTAATATGGCATAATGAATTGGTGCAGCACCTCTATACTTAGGTAAAATAGATGCATGTACGTTAATACATCCATATTGTGGTAAACGAATAAGCCATGGCGGTAAAATTTTACCGTATGCAATAACCACTACTACGTCGGGATTTAGAGCTTCTAGTTCTGCTTGTACTTGTTCATCACGTAATGTTACCGGTTGGAATACAGGTAAATTATGATTTAAAGCCGCCACTTTTACAGGTGGCATTTGAACTTGTTTACCGCGACCTTTTTGTTTATCTGGCTGACAGTATACACCAACAATAGAGTGACCAGCCTTTATTAATGCTTCCAAAGTAGGAACAGAAAAATCAGGCGTCCCCATAAATACGACGCGCAATTGTTTTTGATTAGACAATTTCTTTCTCCTCTGGGTGATCAGTAATCAATCGTAAGTTAGTTGCTTTTTCAATAAACAAATGACCTTCTAAATGATCAATCTCATGTTGAAAAATACGCGCTAAAAATCCTTCTGCTTTAATTGTTACCTTTTTATTATGAGGGTCCATACCTTTAACGGTAATTTTGTCGAATCTTTCCACATCGCCAAAATACCCTGGTACACTTAAACAACCCTCTGGACCCACTTGAGATCCCTCAGCATGCGTAATTTCAGGATTAATCAATGCAATGAGACCACTACCGGCATGATCATCTACGACGATAATTCGTTTTGACACCGCTACTTGAGGTGCAGCGAGTCCAACGCCATCAGTCTCATACATTGTTTCCGCCATATCATCGATAAGGGCTCTAAGTTTTTTATTAACATGTTCTACAGGTTCCGCAATTTGTTTTAAAACGGGGTGACCTGCTTTCACAACATCTAATACTGCCATTTATACTCCTATGCTAAACAGGATCTACATCAATCAAAAGTCCTTCTTGTGTGAAGATCCATGAATTATATATATATTCTTTTAAATTTGATAAGTCAGTACCTCGAATCATAATCGCTAAACGATACATATCCCGTACCTTTTTGATACTTGCTTCATAAGGTCCATTAATGAGAATATCGGTATCACCTTTATGGACCTCTAAATCGCTTACAATACGATTAGCTATGGCCTCTAAGGTCTCCATATTTTGATGACGCACTACCATGTGAATCATCTCTCTAAACGGAGGATATCCTAATGCTTTACGATTTTGAATTTCTTCATTGTAAAAGCCTACATAATCATGAGCCTTACTCTTTATTATAGCATAATTTAACGGATTATATGTTTGTATTACTACACTGCCCGGTTTATCACCACGACCAGCCCTGCCAGATGTCTGTGTAAGTAAATCAAAAGTTCTTTCAGATGCGGAATATACAGGAATATTTAAAACTGAATCAGCCGTTAAAATACCAACAGCTGTTACATCTTTAAAGTCATGACCTTTTGATACCATTTGGGTCCCCAATAAAATATCATATTTATGGGCTCCAAAGTCATGTAAAATATCTTCTGCTAATTGTTTATTCTTTGTTACATCTTGATCAAGTCGAGCAATACGAGCAGACTTAAAGTGTCGTCGCAATTCTTCTTCTACCTTTTGTGTACCTGATCCAAAGAATTTAATGCGTTGACTATTACACTTTGGACAGACCGTAGGAATCGGTTCATGATGTTCACAATAATGGCACCGTAATTCTTCACCTGCTTGGTGATACACCATAGCTACATCACAATGAGGACACATAATAGTTTTCCCGCAATCGCGACACATTACAAAGGTACTATAACCACGTCTGTTCAATAGAATAATCATTTGGTTATGTTCATTCAATGTTTTTTGAATTAAGCTACTCATAGCATCAGAAAAAACAGAATAGTTGCCATGAAGAATTTCTTCCTTCATGTCCACAATAGTTACTTTTGGCATTGGTTGTTCAAAAATACGATGTGGTAATTCAAGCAACTGATACTCCCCTTGCTTAGCTTTGTAATAGGAGGTTACAGATGGTGTTGCAGAACCTAGTATTACAGGACAACCATGTGCTTCCCCACGCCATAATGCAACATTTCTAGCATGGTAACGAACCATGTCCTCTTGCTTATAAGAAGTATCATGCTCTTCATCTACTACGATAAGTCCAATGTCCTCAGCTGGAGCAAATACTGCTGATCGTGCACCAATGATAATATGACTATCCTTGCGACGTAAACGCTCCCAGTTATTATTGCGTTGTTGAACTGTTAACTTACTATGAAATACTACAACTTCATCACCAAAGGTTTCTACAAAACGACGAACTATCTGATCTGTCAAAATAATTTCTGGAACCAAAATAATAGCAGTTTTATCTTGGCTAATACATTTTGCCGTAGCTTTTAAATACAATTGGGTTTTTCCACTACCTGTTACGCCATGCAACAAAAAGGTTTTATGCTGATATGTATTCATCACCACTTGTATCGGTTCATACACAGCTTGTTGTGCATCAGTTAATGGAATATTTACTTCTTCTGTAAATAGTTCATCAAAAGAGGTTTTTGTAGCTTTAAATCTAGATTCAATAGTAATCCCCTTAGCTTCACTAACTTGTTTAATGACCATTCGAGAAAAACCTTTAGCCAATAATAAAGCTTTTGATGCGCCCCCTACTTCAAGTAAATATTTGGCCAATTCCCGTTGTTTCTTTTTTCGCTCACTAAATTGTTCTACCGTAAAAGTAGGTGTAACCACAAGCCATTCTTCCTTAGGCGCCTCATAAGATTTTAGAGTTTTATTAACTGTAAATAAACGCAATGCATCGCCATAGGAGAATAAATAATATTCATTTAAACGACGGGCGGTATCCATCATTTCAGGTGTAAACCAAGGTTCATTGTCTAATACTTGAACAATATTTCGCAATTTAAATTCAGGAGGTTCTAATAATTCTTCATAACCAATCAGAATTCCCTCTTCACGACTATTTCCTAAAGGAATGAGTACGCGTGTACCAGGTAAGACATTACCAAACTTTTCAGGCATTAAGTAGCTCAATGGTTTATGAAGTTGTTTAGCAGGTCTATTGATGATAACTTGTGCGACACGCATACATTATATCCTTTCATTTACTATAAAAGGTCTCAGTAGAAATTCTACTAAGACCTTTTGTATTATAAGCCAGCTTCAGCTTTTAAAATTGCTGCTTTGTCAGTACGCTCCCAAGGTAAATCAACATCAGTTCTACCAAAGTGACCATATGCTGCAGTTTTGCGATAATGAGGTTTTAACAAATCAAGCATTTCAATAATACCTGCTGGACGAAGGTCGAAATGTTTCTTAACGAGTTCTTGAATTTTAGTTTCCTCAATGCGACCTGTACCAAAAGTATCAACTAAAACGGATACAGGATGTGCAACACCAATAGCGTAAGCAACTTGTACTTCACACTTATCAGCAAGGCCTGCTGCTACAACATTTTTAGCTACATAACGAGCCGCATATGCTGCAGAGCGGTCAACCTTAGATGGATCCTTACCAGAGA
>OGZV01003097.1_pt1 | contig 11733 bp, 12 predicted proteins | sample 1576861 | NCBI WGS metagenome assembly OGZV01 (sample SAMEA3541501, study PRJEB24748) | human gut metagenome | biome: human gut; feature: human-associated habitat; material: faeces | place: China | collected 2012
CGGTCGTCCGCAGCCCCGGCATGAAGTATAAGCACTACGCCCCCAAGGCGGATGTCACCCTGCTGGACGGCACCTTCGAGCAGTTCAAGGCTTACGTGGAGGCCCACATGGACCAGAATCCCAGCTGCCTCTGCTTCACGGGCGAGGCCGAAAAACTCGGTGTGCCCTGTGTGGAGTATGGCCGCGAGGGCGATGGTGCCGACCAGGCAAAGCACATCTTCCGCAGCCTCCGCGCACTGGATGAGCAGGGCGACGGCGTCGTCTATGCCCGCTGCCCGCAGAAAGACGGCCTGTCCATGGCGGTGTACAACCGCCTCATCCGGGCGGCGGCTTTCCGGGTGATCGCGCTATGATCACGCTTGGCATCACGGGCCGCAGCGGCTGCGGAAAATCCACCGTGACCGCGGTATTCTCGGCCCATGGAGTCCCGCTGGCCGACGCAGACCAGATCTCGCGGGAGATGCTGCTGCCGTCTTCGCCGCTGCTGCCGGTGCTGGCTCGGCGGTTCGGGGCAGACATCCTCCGGGCGGACGGCTCGCTGGACCGCCGCCTGCTGGCAGACCGTGCGTTCGCATCGCCGGAGGGCAAAGCGGCGCTGGATGCCATCACCCACCCGGAGATCGTCCGCCGCATCCGGCTGGCAAAACACGCTGCCGAAGAGGCGGGGGCTTCGCTCTTTGTGCTGGATGGTGCGGTCATCGTCGGGACAGAGGCCGAAGCCGAGTGCGACCGTCTGGCTGTGGTGACGGCTCCATTTGAAACGAGCGTGGCTCGCATCGCGAAGCGGGACGGCATTGCGCCCGAAATGGCAGCGCGACGCCTGAACGCCCAGACGCCCGAAGAAGCCCTGCTGGCCCGCGCCGATTACGTTCTGCGCAACGACGCAGACCTTGCCGCACTGGAAGCAGCTGCGAACGCGCTTTGCGAGCAGCTGCTGGCGGAAGGCGGCACGAAAGGTGGTGCGCGACCCTCGGTTTGAATGCGAAGAGATTTTTGAACGGCTTCGTTCTGGTGTTTCTGGTGACACTGGGCATCCTCTGCCTGCCGCCGGTGCGGACGCGGGTGGAAAAAACGCTCTATCCCTGCAAATATTCCGCCCTTGTGGAGCAGTATGCCGCCGCGTACGACCTCGATCCGCTGCTGGTCTACTCCTTTGTCCGTACGGAGAGCGGCTTTGACCCGGATGCTACATCCAGCGTCGAGGCCCGCGGCCTGATGCAGATGACCGAGGAGACCTTCCTCTGGCTGCGCAGCAAGATCGCGGAAGGGGAAAACGTCACCTTCGGGGATCTGTATGACCCCGCCGTCAGCCTGCGGTTCGGCTGCTACTACCTCCATCTCTGCATGGAGCGCTACGGCGGCGATGTCGCCACAGCGGCTGCGGCCTACCACAGCGGCTGGGGCACGGTGGATGCGCTGCTGCAAAAGGAAGAACACTCCGCCGACGGCATCACGCTGCAGGGCTTTCCCTACAACCAGATGCACCACTACGTGGAAAAGATCACCGCCTGCTATGCAGTGTATCAGAACCTGTATGGCACTTGATCCGCTTGAACCGGGTCTCCCGGTTTGAAATATTCAGAAATATGGAAACAGAAAGGCAGGAGAAATTCTATGGCAGAAAAAACTCCGACCCAGCAGCTGGCCGAAAAGCTGCTCTATAAGCCTGCTTACGTTGCCGACAAGGATGCAGACGTCAAGCAGAAGGCACACGCTTTTGCCGAGGGCTACAAGAAGTTCCTCGACGACGGCAAGACCGAGCGCGAAGTCGCCGCCGAGAGCGAGCAGATGCTCAAGGATGCCGGCTACGTGGAGTTCGACCCCAAAAAGACCTACCAGCCCGGCGATAAGGTCTACTTCGTCCAGTTCAAGAAGGCTGTCGTGGCTTCCACCATCGGCACCCGCAGCTTTGAGGACGGCTTCCGTCTGGTCATCGCGCATACCGACAGCCCCCGTCTGGACCTGCGCCCGACCCCGCTGTATGAGTCCGACCACCTGAGCTACTTCAAGACTCACTACTACGGCGGCATCCGCAAGTATCAGTGGGGCACCATGCCGCTGTCCATCCACGGCGTCTTCACCCGCGACGACGGCACCACCGTCACCGTCCGCGTCGGCGAGGACGAGGGCGACCCCGTCTTCTGCATCACCGACCTGCTGCCCCATCTGAGCGCCGAGCAGAACACCCGCACCCTGAAGGACGGCATCAAGGCTGAGGAGCTGAACATCCTCATCGGTTCCGATGCTGTGGAGGATGAGGAGGTCAAGGAAGCTGTCAAGCTGAACACCATGATCCTCCTCCACGAGAAGTACGGCATCACCGAGAAGGAGTTCATGCGGGCCGAGATCGAGATCACCCCGGCTTACAAGTGCCGTGACGTCGGTTTTGACCGCTCCATGGTGGGCGGCTACGGCCACGATGACCGTGTGGATGCTTACCCCGCACTGATGGCTGAGATCGAGACCAAGGCCCCGGCCTACACCACCGTTTGCGTCCTCACCGACAAGGAAGAGATCGGTTCCGATGGTGTGACCGGTATGCAGAGCATGTATGCTTTCCACTTCATGCAGGAGCTGTGCCGCACTGCCGGTCAGGACGACATCCTGGCCTTCCGCAACAGCGTCTGCCTGTCCGCAGACGTCACCGCTGCCTACGACCCGTCCTGGGCCAGCGCCTTCGAGCCGATGAACGGCACCTATGCAGGCCGTGGCGTGGCGATCTTCAAGTACACCGGCGGCGGCAGCAAGGGTTCCGCAAGCGATGCCTGCGCAGAGCTGGTCAGCGATGTCACCCGGATGCTCGACAAGGGCAACGTAGCATGGCAGATCGGTGAGCTGGGCCGTCTGGACCTGGGCGGCGGCGGCACCATTGCCAAGTATGTGGCCAACCGCGGCATCCCTGTGCTGGACATCGGTGTGCCCGTGCTGTCCATGCACTCTCCCTTCGAGGTCATCCACAAGAGTGACCTGTACATGGCATATCGCGCCTTCAGCCTCTTCAACAACGCACAGTAAGCGCCATTGAAAAAACGTTGCCCCGGCAGGTTTTGTGCCCGCCGGGGCATTTTTGCGCTATTTTTGGGAAAATACTTGACCTTCCACCGACTTTATGGTGTAGTGTAAGGGCGGAGGTGAAGCAAATGAACATCAAACAGGCTTCGGAACAGAGCGGGGTCTCCAGCCCCAACATCCGCTTTTACGAAAAAGAAGGGCTGCTGACGCCTGCCCGCAACCGGAGCAATGCCTACCGGGATTATACCGCCGAAGATGTCCGGACTCTGAAACTGATCCGGATGCTTCGGATGCTGGATCTGCCGCTGCCCACCATTCAAAGCGTTCTCCGTGGAGAACAGCCGCTGGCCGAAGCAATCCAGGCACAGCAGGCAGTGCTGGAACAACAGGCCTTCCGGCTGGCGGGTGCGATCCGCTTTTGCGCGGAGCTGACCCGGCAGGCACCCCGGATGGAGCAGCTGGATGTGGACGACTGCCTGAAACGGATGCAGGACCCGCAGGAGCCGGGCGGATTCTTCACCGGCTGGCTCAAGGATTACCGCACGGTGGCAGAAAACGAACAGAAAAAGCGTTTTTATATCGTATCGGAGCAGTCCATCAACACCCCGGAGGACTTTGCAGAAGCGTTGCAGCGCTATGCCGAAGCGCAGGGAAGCCCCCTGCGCATCACAAAAGGCGGGATGTATCCGGAGTTTGAGTGGAACGGCATCCGCTACAAAGCATGGCGGGGGCAGGGCCGCTATTGCGATTCCATCTGCTGCGAAGCGGTCTTCCCGGAATCGCTTCAAACGGGGCTGCCGCCCAGACGGGAGCGCCTGCTTCGATGGCTTTGGCGGCTGCTCCCTGCGGCGGTGGCCGCTATGGTGTTGGCAGCACTTGCTCTACGCGGCAGAATGTGAACCCCTGATCCCGATACCACTGGATGATGTCCGGTAGGGCTTCGGCGGTGGTATGGGTGGTGGCGGAATCGTGCATCAGAACGATGCACTGGGTCTGTTCACCGGTCTCCCGCACCACATTGCGGTAGATGGTGGATGCGCTGGGTTTGCCGCCCACAGCATCCTCGGCGCAGACGTTCCAGTCCACAGAGGTGAAGCCTTTTTCAGCGGCCTGCGCTTTCAACTCGCTCATGATGCCTCTGCCGCCGTAGCGTCGGCTGACGGTGTTGGTGCTCCCGCCCGGAAAGCGCAGATAGCGGATGTCCTCCGTGTGGACATAGGGCGCGATGCGCTCCTTCAGCAGGTCAAGGTCCTGCCAGTAAGCATCCGGGCTCCGGTAGATGTCGCTGTACTCGTGCGAGGCAGAGTGGAATGCGATCTGGTGCCCGGCGGCTTCTGCCTCAGCGAGAAGCGGCAGATACTTCTCGTTGTACCCGGTGGCCACCACAAAAAACGTTGCCTTGACCCCGGCGGCGTTCAGCGCGGCCAGAACGTCCGGCGTCGTCTTGCTGGGGCCGTCGTCGAAGGTCAGACAGACCCATTTGTCCGGTGGTGCGGGCGGCGTTTCCGGCACCGACCCGGCCGGCACTTCGCTTGCGGCAGGGGAGACGAAACCTTCGTCCGGGATGGGCGTCAGGTCGTTTTCCCGGCACCCGATGACCGGCGCAGAAGCATAGAAACTCCCAAGTCCAAAACCTAAGCCCAGCCCCAGAAATAGAAGGATCGCGCCCTGTAATAAAAACTTTTTCTGTACCTTCACACCAAAAACCTCCTCATGCTGTGAATTTATGAAAAAGCGTCTCCGTACAAGATATGAGAGCCGAAAAATTCTATGAAAAACGCTTGACTTTCCCAGGAGATTATGGTACTATACTTGAGCAGTCCGCACCACGGTTTCACACCTCAGAGATCGGAGATTGCACCAAAACAGTATGCGAAGGTGGCGGAACTGGCAGACGCGCACGTTTGAGGTGCGTGTGGTTTATCCTTGGGGGTTCAAATCCCCTCCTTCGCACCAGATGAGAAACCCGCATGAATGCTTGAAAATCAAGCGCTCATGCGGGTTTTTGTTTGTTTTGGAATGTGCAGATACGAACGAATGCCAGCGGTTTTAACGGCTTCTGACGCTCCCAAAGTCGTCAAAAAGTGGTAGAAAAGTGGTAAAAAACAAGAACAGAGGCAAACGTAAAAAGGCTCCACCAAACGGGAAACCGTTCGATGGAGCCTTTTCTTATGCGGAAGAAGGGACTTGAACCCTCACTCCGATGGAACTGGTGCCTAAAACCAGCGCGTCTGCCGTTCCGCCACTTCCGCACGGAGCTTATTAAGTGTATCAAGTTTGCACCCAAAAGTCAATTCCTGCGGCACAATTTTATAATCACATCCCGCGCGGCGCATACTAGCAAAAAAGATTCCGGGGAGATGGCGAACGTGAAACAGCAGGACCGAGCGCACCGAAAGGGCTGGAAGCGGGCAAAGCAGGCGGCAGCATGGCTGGCACTGCTGCCGGTCGCTGCGCTGGGGTGGCTGTACAGCCGTCTGCCGGACCGCGTCTATCTGACGCCGGGCGAGGTTCTGGTGCTGCCCCGCTTTTCTTATGTGGAGCCGCTGGGGGCGCACGGAAGCCAGAATGTTGCCAGCACCCGCGCGGTGGGCAGCTACCAGACCACCCTCTCGCTGGGCGGCTGGCTGCCGATCAAGACCATCCGGACGATCGTCACAGAGCGGATGCAGGTGACGGTCTGCGGGACGCCGTTCGGGGTGAAGATGTTCTCAGAGGGGGCGCTGGTGGTCGGCTTTTCGGACGTGGAACGCCCCAGCGGCGGCACAGCCAATCCGGCAAAGGAAGCCGGGCTGCGCCTGGGCGACCGGGTCATCCGCATCGGCGCGACCGTGACGGAGGACAACGACGCCGTCAAAGCGGCGTTGGAAGCAGCGCAGGGGCAGGCGGTGGAGGTCGTGTATATCCGGAACGGAGAGCAGCTCCGCACGACGCTTGTGCCGGTCTGGGATGCGGCGGCAGGGCAGTGGCGGGCCGGGATGTGGGTGCGCGACTCCTCGGCCGGTGTCGGGACGCTGACCTTCGCAGACGATGCACGGGGCGTTTTTGCGGGGCTTGGCCACCCCATCAGCGACAGCGACACCGGCGAGAGCATTGCACTGCGCACAGGGGAGATCGTCCCCTGCGAGATCACCGGCTGCAGCAAAGGAACAGCAGGAAGCCCCGGCGAACTGAAAGGGCACTTTCTGGGCAGCCGGGCCATCGGGAGCATCCGCATCAATGGAGAGAACGGCGTATACGGCACTACCCGCACACAGTTCGCCGGGCAGCGCATGGAGGTCGCCTTTGCGCAGGAGGTCACAACGGGCAGCGCGGAGATCTGGTCTACGGTGTCCGGTGAGACGCCGCGCCCTTATCAGGTCCGGATCGAACGGATCAGCGACGCGGACCCCAAACGGAACATGGTCCTGCGGGTGACAGACCCGGCGCTTCTGGCGCAGACGGGCGGCATCGTGCAGGGGATGAGCGGGAGCCCCATCGTGCAGAACGGGCGGCTGGTGGGAGCAGTGACCCATGTTCTGGTCAACGACCCGACACGCGGCTACGGAATTTTTGCTCAGACCATGTTGGAACAGGCCGAAATTGCGGCACAGAGGGCGCAGGATACAGAATCGTCAAAATGAATAAGCGTCATTCGACAATGGATGCCATAATATGGCAAAAATAACCGTTGAAATCAATGGAAAAATATGGTAAAATCAAAAGCGTTAAGGGAACTGCACACTTTGGAGGAATGAACGATGGATAAAATTCGGTTTTTGATGTCGGATACCAGCGCAGAGATCACGGAAGCCTGCCGCGAAGCGCTGGAACAAAAAGGCGTGGAAGTTACGGTCGTCGAAAAGGACGGACAGAAGGTGCTTCAGAAAATGCTCTCGGTGCGGCCGCAGGTGGTGCTGCTGGACGCTTTTATGCCGGGGTTGGATGCACTGGCCGTCAAGCAGAAGTACAACGCCGCAGGCGAGCGGCACACCTCGTTTTTTGTGACGGGTGCGTTCCAGAGCGAGGAAATGGTCCAGGAATTGCTGGATGAGGGATTTGCGTACTATTTCGTCAAACCGTTTGACGAAAATGTCCTCGCCAGCCGGGTCGTGAAGGTGGCAATGGGCAAGGAAAAGCATCACCTGCCCACCAGTGTGGACAGCGATGAGCTGACCGTGACGGAGATCCTGCACCAGATCGGCGTCCCCGCCCACATCAAGGGCTACCAGTTCCTGCGGGATGCCATCCTGCTCACCATGAACGAGCCGGAGTATATCAACGCTGTGACCAAGCGCCTCTACCCGGAAATCGCCAAGAAAAACGGCACCACCGCCAGCCGGGTGGAGCGCGCCATCCGCCACGCCATCGAGGTGGCATGGGACCGGGGTGATGTGGACACCCTCAACAGCTACTTCGGCTACACCATCCATAACCTGCGCGGAAAACCAACGAACTCGGAGTTCATCGCAATGATTGCGGACAAGATGCGGCTGGATAAACGGCAGAGAGTGGGCTGATTTTTTCATAGAATCCGCCGTCGTTCATATTCTGATAAGAGCAAACCAAACAGACAAAGGAGGTTTTGCTCTTGAAGCTTGCAGAATATCTCGCACGGCGCAGGCGGGCCAGAGTTGCGGCCGTGATGCTGTTCGCCCTCATTATGGGGTTTGTATCTGCTGCGCCGCCGGTCGTCACCGGATGTCAGGCGCAGGATCTTACCCCGGCACCGGACACTTCAATGCTCTCCCCCGCCGTTTCGGCTCTGGCACAGGAGCAGCAGGAGCCTGCTGCCCAGCCGCTGCCGGAAAAGTGGGTCTGCCTGACCTTTGACGACGGCCCCAGCAAGACCACACCGGATGTGCTCAGCGCGCTGAACGCGGCCGGAGTGCACGCCACATTTTTTGTGGTGGCTACCGGTTACAACGAGAAGTATCTGCCCCTGCTCACCGAAGCGGTCAGCGCCGGGCACCAGATCGCGCTGCACTCTGCTTCCCACGAGTACAGCGATATCTACCGCAGCAGCGACGCTTATTGGGAGGACATTGCCCTTTTAAAGGAGCGCATTGCGCCCTATGTGGATGCCGAGAGCATCCGGTATCTACGGTTTCCGGGCGGCAGCACCAACACCGTCAGTCGGCGCTACGGCGGCAAAGGCCTGATGAAGCAGCTGAAAGCCGAAGTAGAGCAGAAAGGTTGGCATTGGGTGGACTGGAACGTGTGCGCCGAGGATGCCGTGGGCGGGCACCCAAGCGCGGGCACCATTTACCGCAATGTGGTGCACGAGACCGGGCAGCAGACGAACTGCATCGTATTGATGCACGATTCTTCCTCCACACACACCACCGCCGAAGCACTGCCGGACATTATCCGGTGGTATGCAGACAACGGCTACACCTTTCTGACGGTGGCCGAAGCTCTGCCGCTAAGCTGAGCAGACTGGCCCAGTTACAGCCGGTGTTCAAAGCCGCGGCCAAGCAGGACCCCTGCCGCTGCCAGTGCTGCCAGCCAGAGCCAGTCCGCTCCGCCGGTCGCCACCCAGCCTGCCGCCAGAATGGCGGCAAAGGTGAACGCTGCGGGCAGAAGGATGCGCAGGACCTGCAGCTGTCGCTCCCGCCGGGACGGCAGCCCGGTGTTCAGCTGTTCCGGAGATGCAGCATCACAGCAGATCTCATCGCGGTACTTGCCCGGGTTGCGGTAGGCTTTGTATAGGATCCCATCCAGCGAAAATTCCGGGTACATTCCTTCTTTTGTCAGGCTGAGCTGCATCCCGTTGGCCTTTGCGTAGGTCTGCAGGGCCGCTGTGAACTCCTGCGGGGTGTTGATGCTGCCCTCCGGAATAAAGGAAAAATGCCTCTGGTGCTGCACCTGTGCCAGCGTGCGGTAATCCTGCAGCCAGCCAGAACAGAACGCACCCTGTACGGCAGGCTTTTCCATCCGGGTCAGGCAGGCATCCACATCCAGCGTTTCTGCCTGCGGCCGCTGCCGGGCAAGGTCGGCACAAAACTGCATGGCTGCTGCCAGATGCGCCACCTGCTGCTCCAGCACGGTCTGCTGGGCTTGCAGCGCCTGCTGCAGGGGCTGTTCCCCGCGCAGCACCGCCTTGATGGTGGGCAGCGGCACATCCAGCATGCGCAGCATTCGGATGAGCTTGAGGGTGCGGACATCCCCGGCGGTGTAATCGCGGTAGTCATTGCCCTGTCTGCGTGCCGGTGTAAGAAGCCCTTCTTTTTCGTAAAAGCGGATGTTCGGGGCGGACACGCCGCTTTGCTCTGAAGCCTGTTTGATGTTCATCTGCTTCACCTCCGCCCTTACATTACACCTTAAAGACGGTTGAAGGTCAAGTTTTTTCAAAAAAAGCCCCGGAAAACCTGCTGCTGCGGGCATTCCGGGGCCAAATCTTATTCCGCGTTCTGGCAGAACAGTGCAAAGGTGCGGTAGGCCATGTACAGGTCGGTCTTATGGATGACCTCGAAGGGCGAGTGCATGGACAGCACCGGCACGCCGATGTCCAGCACCGGGATGCCGCGGTTGGCCACGTACTTGGCAATGGTGCCGCCGCCGCCCAGATCCAGACGGCCCAGCTCACCGATCTGCCATGCCACGCCGTTGGCATCCAGCGGGCAGGTGATATCCCCTACCAGCTCAGCGGAAGCATCGCTGGCAGAGCTCTTGCCGCGGCTGCCGGTGTACTTGAAGAAGGCCACGCCGCGGCCTGCGTAAGTACCGTTCTGCGGCTCGAAGGCATTTGCCCAGGAGGGGTCGTAGGCGGCGGTCACATCGGCGGAGAGACACACGCTGTTCTGGAAGGCAAGGATGTCGTCCTGACCGGCGGCGCGGCACAGCAGCTGCATAAAGTGGAATACATACATGCTCTGCATACCGGTCACACCGTCGGAGCCGATCTCTTCCTTATCGGTCAGCACGCAGACGGTGGTGTGCACAGGATCTTTCGTCTCGATCTCGGCCATAAGGGCAGGGTATGCGTCCACCCGGTCATCGTGACCGTAGCCGCCCACCATGGAGCGGTCAAAGCCCACGTCCCGGGCCTTATGGGCGGGCACCACCTCGATCTCAGCGCGGGTGAAGTCCCGCTCGGTGATGCCGTACTTGTCGTGCAGCAGCATCAGGGTGTTCAGCTTGACGGCCTCCTTGATGTCGGCATCCTCCACAGCGTCGGAGCCGATGAGCACGTTCAGCTCTTCGGCCTTGATGCCCTCGCTGAGCTTGCGGTCGTTCTGCTCTGCACCCAGATGGGGCAGCAGGTCGGTGATGCAGAACACGGGGTCATTCTCGTCCTCACCCACTGCAAAGGACACGCTGGAGCCATCGGCACGGGTGAACACGCCGTGGATGGCCAGCGGCATGGTGCCCCACTGATACTTGCGGATGCCGCCGTAGTAGTGGGTCTTGAAGTAGCTCAGGTGGTCGGACTCATACAGGGGGTTCGGGCGCAGGTCCAGACGGGGGCTGTCGATGTGGGCGATCACCAGACGGAAGCCCTCCTCAAAAGATTTCCGGCCGATGGTAGCGGCCACCACCGCCTTGTGCTCCTGCACAAAGTAGATCTTCTGGCCGGGGGCATAGGTCTTTTTCGGCTCAAACTTTTCGTAACCGGCCTCCAGCAGCAGCTTTTCGCTGGCTGCGGCAGCTTCGCGCTCGGTCTTGGCAGCGTTCAGGAAGGCTTTGTAGCCTTCGGCAAAGGCTGCAGCCTTTTCCTTCACGTCGGCGCTCTTGTCGGCGGCGTACTCCGGCTTGTAAAGCAGCTGTTCGGCAGCCTGCTTTGCGGTAAGTTTCTCGCTCATGTTCCTTATCTCCTCTCAGCTTTCTGCATAGATACGCTGATACCGCGCATAGCAGGAAGTGATCTTTTTTACGTAGTGGTTCATCTGGTTATAGGGAAAGCCCTGCAGCGTTTCGCCGTCTGCGGAGTGCTCTTCCATCTGTAAAAGAGCATCTACCGTGCCCCACCCGCTGTGATAAGCGGCAGCGGCAGTGGCAACATCGCCGTTGTAGCGCTCCATGCACAGGTGCAGGTAATAGCATCCGAACCGGATGCTGGTCTCCGGGTCGTAGAGATTTGCAAAGAGCAGTCCTTCGTCCGGTGCGATCTTGCTGCGCAGCCAGATAAAGGTCTCCTCGGTCATCTGCATCAGGCCCCGGGCATCCACAGTGGAGGTGGCCTGCGGGTCAAAGCCGCTTTCGGTGCGGATGAAGGCATCCACCAGAAGCGGGTCAAGGCCGTAAGTCTCCGCCCACTGGTCCACCAGTGCTTCGTACTTGCGGGGGTATAAAAGCCGTTCTGCCCTGCCCCACAAGTTGGGCACCAGCACAAACAGCAGGATCAGCGCCATGCCCAGCAGGAACAGCCTGCGGCTGCGCATTTTTTTGCGGCGGCGGGCCTTCTGGGCGCGGAGAGCGCGGCGGATGCGGGCCGTCTCCGGGTCGTACTGCGGTGCAGGATCTTGTTCGTTATATCGTTCGTTCAAAGCTCTTTTCCCGCACCTCCTTCTGCCAGAAGCTTTGTGCAGAGCTGCTCTGCCGCAGCCTGCAGATGTGCAAGGCTGGAATCGTTGCGCAGCACATAGTCTGCCTGCGCGGTGAGGGTGCTTTCCGGTGTCTGGGCGTTCAGGCGGCGGGCAGCCATCTCCGGCGAGATGCCGTCCCGCGCCACGATACGCGCCACACTGGTTTCAAAGGGTGTGCCGAAATGGGTGACAAAACTCAATTATTAGCTATGGC
>OGZV01003099.1_pt1 | contig 11724 bp, 10 predicted proteins | sample 1576861 | NCBI WGS metagenome assembly OGZV01 (sample SAMEA3541501, study PRJEB24748) | human gut metagenome | biome: human gut; feature: human-associated habitat; material: faeces | place: China | collected 2012
TGCACTGGTCGTTCATGGCTTTCTGCATCAGGGTAGAAAGAGTAACGGGCAGTTCATCGGGCTGCTGCCAGCCCATGCTAATGGTCAGGCTGCCCTGTGGGTCAGTGTCCACCAGCAGAACTTTTTTGCCCTCCATCGCCAGCCCGATGCCCAGATTTTCACAGGTGGTGGTCTTGCCGGTGCCGCCTTTCTGGTTGACGATGGCTATCGTGGTTGCTTTCTTTGAAATTTTCATCACCTCCGATTCGCTAAGTCGTGGTTGGTTTGGTTCTGGTAGGAAAGCTGCATGGTGGTGGGTGCGTTGTACAGAGAAGCGAGCAGATATTGTTTCATGTTTCGGATCGGGCTGCTGTTCTCTGCAAGGCACTTCAGCACAAAGTGGATATGGTCAGCGTTCAGCTTCATAAAGCGGCTGCGTACCACCTCAGCGGGTTTATCGTCTCCGGTAATGCGCAGCGTCTTGCGCTTGGTGGCACAGGTGTCCACCAGCAAATCCATAATCTGATAGATGGTATCCTCATCGTCCGTGCAAAGCCGGAGCAGAAGGTCTACCTCCAAAGATTGAGAAAAATATTCTTCCAGTTGTTCACGTTTGCTCATCCAGTCGTTTCCATCGGAATAGATAGGATCAGTATCGCTTACCTCTGTATTATTTCTCTCAGTCTTATTACATCGTAGTTTGGCCGGATCTTGAAGCGTATTCTGGACGGTTCCAGAATCGTCATTATCACGATTCTTGACACTCTCTTTTGAAGATTCTGCCGAAAAGTTCTTCACATACACCAAACTTGGCTTTCCTTGCCCTCGGCGTTTTCGTTCAATCAGACCAAACTTTTCAAGTTCCCGGAGCAGCTTGGTCGCCTTGTTGTCTGCGCAACACAATGCCCTCTTGACATCCTCGATTGTGAAGAGGATGAACACCCGGTTCTGCTTGTCCAGCCAGCCGTTTTTCACCGACAGGCTCATGCGGTCCAGCAGGATACCATACAGGGTTTTGGCATCCGTGGACAGGCTCTGGAACCGCTGCTCCTGAAAAAGAGCCTTTGGAATGCGGTAGAAGGAGAAAAGCTCTCCAGTCTGTCCGTAGAAGTAGTCAAGGGTCATGCGGTTGGTTCATGGATAAAAAACAGCAAAAATACATCGACATCGTTGAGAAAACCTCCTTGTCAATATTTTTGGGGAAAATAAAAAGCGCAACTTTGATGTGTAAAATCAAAATTGCACTAAGTAAGCTGTCAGAAAAAACTTTTCTCGTAAATGACCTTCGCTCTGAGCAAAACCCATTGACACACTTAAAAATTGGGTGGTAAAATTGCCTTGTAGGCGGAGCATGATTCCTGGAAGCAGGATGCAGCTGTGAACCTTTTTGGCAGATAGAACGTATCAACGCGATATTAAGCCCGTCCCCACACTTTCGTGTGGGGGTGTGTTTCGATACCGTTCGGGAGAGCGCTTGCATGGCATGCAAGAGGTCAGCGGTTCGATCCCGCTATTCTCCACCAAAAAGACACTGCACAGTTTGTGCGGTGTCTTTCTTTTTGCACGTTTGTTAGTCCAGCCTGATGCAGTAAATCGTAAGATAAAAGCAGAAGACGCTCTTCCCGGATGGAAAGGGCGTCTTCTGCTTTTTTTAGCCGTTCTTCACGCCCGCCGGAGCCGGTTGGGCAGAGGCCGTGTCAAGGCCGACGAGATATTCCGGATCGACCCTGTCCTGTGGTTTCTTTTTTGATAGCATGGTGATTTACCCCTCCTAAGAGATTTCGCGGGAAGCACTTCTCCCCGTCTGACAGGGAGAAGTATATATTCCAAATCTTAGGAAATGCCCGAGAAATTTATTAAGAAGGACGTAAGAGGTTTGAATTTTTTATGAAACCCTCTCAGGCGCTTCGCGCCAGCTCTCCCAAGGGGAGAGCCTTTGGCAGGCCGGGCAGCTTTCGTCTGACTGCTGAAGGTGTAATATGGCGCAAAAAAGAGTGCTCCGCTGCAGAGGGCAGCCGCTTCGGAACGATGTTCCTTGTCAAGTTGCTGCTGACGCAGATTGCGGATATGCACCATGACGGTGCCGTTGGAGACGTAGAAATACGGCTCGCCCCACACGGTCTCGTAGATGACCTGCACCGGGAAGATGCGCTGGGGGCTTTGCATCAGCAGCTTGAGGATCTTGTACTCGGTCTCGGTCAGGTCGGCCTCCTGCTCGTCTACCCAGACCCGGTTGCAGTCCAGCGCGATGCGCACGCCGTCCCGGATGTCCGGGTCATCCTCTACGATCATGATGGTCTGCATAGTCTATGATCTCTTTCCTGTATTGCTTAAGATACATCTTAGTATCAGTATAGCAGATTTTCTGCATTGTGGACAGCTTATCACATACTTCTTGGGATTTGTGGGATAAGATCCTAAGGAATTCTTAAGAAAGCGGCCATTTTGCCTCTTGCGGAGCGGGGCGGGGGAGAGTATCCTTATAGAAGAATACACAGGAAGTGAGGGTATCCCTATGCACAAAAAAGTTTTGGTATGTCTGCCCCTGAACGACGCCCACCGCGCCGCGCTGGAGGCATCCGTGCCGGAATTTGAATTCCGTTTCAACGCGCTGGACGATGTCCACGCCGAAGATGTGCTCTGGGCTGACATCGTGCTGGGCAACGCACCGGTGTCGATGATCTGCCAGAACAAACACATCGAGTGGTTCCAGTCCAACTCCGCCGGCCCCGACGCCTATCTGAAGCCCGGCGTCCTGCCCGAAAACTGCATGGTGACCAACGCCACCGGTGCCTACGGTCTGGCCATCAGCGAGTGGATGCTGGCCATGTGGCTGGGCATCCAGAAGGATATGTTCCTCTACCGCGACCGCCAGAACCAGCGCCAGTGGGCTCCCATCGACCGCCCCGTGAGGGGCATCACCGGGGCGCGGGTGCTCTGCGTGGGCATGGGCGACATCGGCTCCAACTTCGCCCGCCGCGCCAATATGCTGGGCGCTGAGGTGGTGGGCGTCCGCCGCACGGTCCACCCCGACACGCCCTGCCCGGACTACTGCCTGCGTGTGGTGGCCCAGAGCCAGCTGGACGAGGAGCTGCCCGAGGCTGACCTCATCGCCCTGAGCCTGCCCGGCACCCCTGAGACCAACAAGCTGTTCAACGCCGAGCGCTTCGCCCGCTGCAAGGACGGTGCCATCCTCATCAACGTGGGCCGCGGCACCACCGTGGACAGCGACGCCCTCGTGGAGGCCCTGCGCAGCGGCAAAATTTTTGGCGCGGGCCTCGACGTCACCGACCCGGAGCCTCTGCCTGCCGACCACCCGCTGTGGGGTGAGCCGGGCGCTATCATCACGCCCCACAACTCCGGCAAGTTCAGCCTGCCCAAGACGCTGGACAACATCGTGGACATCTTCATCCACAACCTCAAGCGCTACGCCGAGGGCCTGCCGCTGGACAATCAGGTCGACCGCACCACCCGCTATGCCGCCGACCAGAACGGCGGCCACCGCCTGCTGAGCACCCTGTAAAATACGATAGTGTGATAAAAAGCCCCTCTGCACTGCGGTGCAGAGGGGCTTTTGGTTTAGAGATTCATCGTGCCAACACCACCGAGAGGGTGACTTCCTTGGCGTCGGGCGAGAGGTCGAAGCTGCCGCCGTCCTGTGCGGTGAGGCAGATCGTGTAGACCTTCTTCGCGCTGAGACGGGCCGGGGCATCGTCGAAGTGCCAGTCGGACACCTCATGGTAGCGGCCATCCATGCCGAGGGCGAAGAGCTTATAGTCGGCGGCATTTCCGGTCAGGCCGTTGATGCGGAAAGAAACAGTCGTCGCGGGGTGGAGGTTGTCGAGGGTGGCGGTGTGGAGCCAGCTTGCGGGGGTGCCGGCGCCGCCTGCGGCCTGGAACTCTGCTGCCGAAAGCACCCGGCGGGAGGTCTTGTCCAGATCGACCTTCCGGTAGGGCATCTCGGGCAGGAAGACGAAGCGGTCCTGCAGGCGGAGCAGCTCTTTGTAGCCGGTGGGGCAGTAGAGCTTGTTGCCGTCACGGCCCGCATACATACCGATGGCCATGTTGTTGTAGCCGTAGAGGGAGGCGACGTCCACGGTGAGGACGGTCTTTCCGGTGTCGAAGTCCAGCACGATGTACTGCCACATGCCGCTGTCCACGTCCTGCACGAAGCCGTAGATATAGCCGGTGGCGGTGGAGAGCTTCATCATGGAGGTGTCGCTGAGGTCGTCGCGGCACCAGATGCTCTTCATGGTCCAGCCGTCGGCGGTGCGGATGGTGTCCACCCGTTCGACGCCGGGCATGATCATGCAGTTGCCCTTGAGCAGCCAGTTGCGGTCGTAGATGTTCTCGTAGCTCTGGATGGAAGAGTCACTGTCGGGCTTTGCAAGGTTGGGGCTGCCTGCGCCGAACCAGTTGCAGACGATGGTGCTGACCCGGCCATTGCCGTGGTCGTAGACGATGGCCGAATTTTCCACCGACACCGGCATGTTGGAGGGCAGCTCGTCGATGATGGGGTGGCTGGCGGCGACTTCGCCGGTGCGGATGTCCACAGCCATCAGGCTGACGGTCTCGAGGTTGTCGGTGAAGAAGACCAGCTCCCGGCTCAGAGAGGGCGAGCAGCCGCCGCCCCATGCCAGACCGCCGCCGGTGGTGGCAGCGCCTTCGCGGCTGTCTTTTGCGCCCACGCTGTCGTAGGGGGTGCGCCAGACGACTTCAACGCCGCCGTTGGCACGCAGCAGGTAGCAGGCAAGATTCGTCAGGATGACCGCACCCTCCCGGCAGGAGGCAATGCCGTTTTCAGCACCTTCGCCCGGAGCGGGAGCGTAGACATGGACTTCGTGGTCGAGGTCGGCAGTGCCGCCGGCAAGGATGGCTTCGATGGCATTGTGGGAGATGTAGCCCATCGCGCCCTGCTGGCCGCGGCTGGGGTAGATGCGGAAGCCGCCGGTGACGAACCAGAGGTTGCCGTCGTAGTCGAAGACGATGGAGAGCAGATTCTGCTCGAGGCTGCGGCCAAGCACCCGCTCGGCGGCCTCTTTGATGTTGATGTCCAGTACCTTTTCAAAAACCGGCAGAGGCGTACCGTTCTCGTCGGTGGCACGAAGCATCAGCACATGGTTGTGGCTGGTGGGGCAGACGATGAGGTTGCGCCCGTCCACAAAGGAATAGGAGCTTTGGATGAGATAGCCGCCTCCGTCGTGCTTGGCGGGAGAGAAAAAGCCGATGGTGCGGACTTCTTCTGCGTCGAGGTCGCGGATGGCCAGACCGCCCAGGAACGGGCTGACGGGGTTGTCGAAGTTGTCGAAGAAGATGGCCGGGGAGGCGTTGGGGTTCGTCTTTTCCATTGCCACGTTGACCTCGGGGCAGATGCCCACGGGGAGGACGGCGTCGGTGGAGTCGGTGTTGTAGCAGTCGTGGTGGATGTTTGACTCGCTGCGGCCCATAAAGGGGTTGGCGTCCACGACTTTCGCCGTCAGGGGCTTCGGCGGCAGGGCGGTGTCTGCGCCGTGGAAAAGGCCGGACAGAAGGCAGTCTGCCCTGGCGGCGGGGGCCAGCTGGCAGGACAGCAGTGTGAGAGCGGAAGCGCTGAGGAAGTTGCGTCGGGTCATTTTCATGGTGGAGTCCTCCTTTTTTGATAACATGACCTCTCAGCCTCCCCTCGATAGGGGAGGTGGCACGCCGCAGGCGTGACGGAGAGGTTAAAGGTTCAATAAAATATTCACCCGGAACAAACCGTTCTCGGTCTCGACGGTCATAGAACCGCCATATCTGGAAACGGCCGTCTGGATGGAGACGAGGCCGATGCCCATTCCGTCGTGTTTCGTGGAGTGGAGGGTGCCCTGCTGGCGCTTGAGCACGCCGTCATAGCGGTTCTCCACCAGCAGGCCCAGCATGGCGGGGCTCAGCATCCGGGCCAGCACCTTCACCTGCCGCTGTTCGGGCGGCAGCTTCTGGCTGGCGTGGAGAGCATTTTCCAACAGATTGCCCAGCATCATGCAGAAGTCGGCCTCCGGGATGGCCAGCTGGCGGGGCAGTTCCAGCCGCCAGTCCACCGGCACACCGAGGCTGTGAGCCTCGTGGTCGTAGTGACCGGCCAGAGCGTCCACGGCAGGATTCGCGCAGAGGGTGGGACGCTCCTCACTCAGCTCGGATTCGTACTGGTGCAGGTAGTTTTTCAGCTCATCCACCTGCCCGGCCTCGGTGAGTCCGGCGATGACGTGGAGGTGCTGGCGGAAGTCGTGGCGGAGATGCCGCGTCTGCTCCATATAGGTCCGCAGTTCGGTGTAGCGGCGGGATTCCACGGCAAGAAGCTGGTTTTCCCGGTCGAGCTGGGCGCTGCGGGTGTACTCCCGGGCCACCTGATACATCTCGTACAGCAGCAAAAAGATGCCCAGCAGAGAGATGGTGACGGCCAGAACAGAAATGATCATCAGACGGTTGATGAGCACGACGGCCGGGTCCAGCGGCATGCAGAAGACGAGGAAAGCCGCGTAGATGGTGGGCAGCGGCCACGCCGACTGCCAGAAGGCTTCGCCCCGGTACTCCCGCAGCAGCCAGCGGCTCCACTGGACGGCGGTGAACCAGAAGATGATGCAGAGCACTGCCGAGAGTCCCAGCTTGAGCAGGGAGGTGGAGACGAGACAGGCCGGGGCGTCGTTGCCCACCTCAGCCCGGGCGTTGAGCACGGTGGAAAGCAGGGTGCAGACCGCCGTCATGACGCCGGAGACGGCGAAGAGAAAGGCGGTCTGGCTCACGGAAACTTCCGAACCCACCCGCCAGCGCAGCAGCCAGAACGCCGCCAGCAGGGTGGGCAGAAGCAGGATGTTGCTGTCCAGCTCGAAGATGGCGCAGAGGGCCGCCGCCGCAAGGCAGATGACCGTGACGAGAGTGGCTGCCAGCACAGCGGTGCGCCGGGGTGCTTTCACATGCTCCCACAGGGGCGCGAGGCAGAGGAATGCCCCCGGGTAGAAGACGGCGAGGTCCAGAAAATAGCGTCCAAATAAAGAAAAGTCCAAGGTCGGGCCTCCTCTCGGCGTCAAAGCTCCCGCCGCATATGGCGGAACTGATATTGTGTGAACTGGGCGAACAGGGTGTTCTTATCCTTCTGACGCACAGGCAGGCAGGTGCCGTCCAGCATCTCGAAGCAGTCGCTGTCCAGCCGGAGCACCTTGTCCATGTTCAGGATGACGCCCCGGTTGCAGACGATGAAGTTCTCCTGCGCCCGCAGCAGCTGCTCCACCTGGGAGAAGGTGGAGACGGTCCGGCACTCGCCGTCGTCGCTGACGATGCGGACGTAGTGGTTCTGGGCCATGGCGTACTGGATCTTCCGCAGGGGGAGATGTACCTGCTGCCGTGCGATGCGGATTTCCAGCTCCGGTTCGGCCCGGAAGAGCACCCGCCGCAGCTCGTCGGCCAGCTGGAAGAGCTTTTCTTCCCGGTAGGGCTTGAGCAGATAGTCGAAGGGGTGGACGGGGAATGCGTCCCATACGTATTCCGGGGACGAGGTCACGAACACCAGCAGCAGGTCGGGGTCGGCCCGGCGCAGGATGCGCGCCGTCTCGATGCCGTTGGTGCCTTCCATGCAGATGTCGAGAAAAACGACCTGATAATTTTTTGAGGGGAACGCCGCCAGAAAAGCGTCGCCGCTCTCATAATGGTCACAGACCAATGGTTGCCCGCCGCCGAAAGCCAGCCGCAAAAGGCTCTCCAACCGCTGAGCGTCGGGCAGGCGGTCTTCTACGACCGCAAATCGAAGCTCCATCCTCAAGTTCCTCCCTTATGACCATATTATAACATAACCATCGGGGCTTAGACACAGCGATTCACGCAGAAAACGACCCCATTCACGCAGGTTTGACGGCCCTCAAAAAAAGGACGATGGAAATTTGTGATAGGAAAATGAAGTTTTGTGTTGTTGAAAACTTTCGGCAGACATAGAAAAGCGCACCCCTTCTGCTTCTGTATGGAGAAGGGGTGCGCTTCGTTTATACTTCGAGTTCAGGCAAATGCTCTTATTTTTCCCATCTCTTTTCCGCTTCTTTGCCAAAAAGTAGGATGAAGCACACAAAAGACAACGAAATGCCCGGCGCAGAGTAAATACTCTGTGCCGGGCAGAGGTGAGAAAAAGTTTCTTAGTGGTTGGCGGCGTGGTAGATGGCGATCATGTCGTCGAGATCGAGTTTTTTGGCCGAGCCGAGGGCGGAGCCGCAAGCTTCGAGGCAGCGGCGGGCCATCTCGTCAATCTGCGCGTCGGTGGGGTCGATGCCCAGCTCGTGGAAGCTGGCGGGCATCCCGATGCTGTGGTAGAAGTCCACCATGGCGTCGATGCCTTTCAGGGCGATCTCCTCGTCGGTGCCGTCGGTGGTCACGCCCATGACGTTCCGGGCAAAGCGGACGAAGCGGGGCAGGCAGTCCTTGTAGACGTACCGCGCCCAGCTGGGCCAGAGGGCGGCGAGGCCCGCGCCGTGGGTCACGTCGAACATACCGCCCATCTCGTGCTCGAGTTTGTGGGACATAAAGTCGCCGCAGGCGATGCCGCAGCCGGTCAGGCCGTTGTGGGACAGACTGCCCGCCCACATCACCTCGGCCCGGGCCTCGTAGTTGGCCGGGTCGGTGTGGAGGATGGCCGCGTTCTTCATCACGGTGCGCAGCAGGCCCTCGGCCAGCGCGTCGGTCAGCTCCATATTGCCGCCATTGGTGAAATAGCGCTCCATGGTGTGCATCATGATGTCGGCGCAGCCGGACTCGGTCTGATAGTCGGGCAGGGTCTTGGTGAGCTCGGGGTCCATGATGGCGAACTTCGGGCGGCTGATGTCGTCGTTGTAGGCCCGCTTCTGGTGGGTGTCCACCCGGGTGATGACGCTGCTGTTGGATGTTTCGCTGCCCGCCGCCGCGATGGTCAGGATGCTGGCCACCGGCAGGCACTTCCTGGCCGTGCGGGTGTGTTCGTACAGCTCCCAGACGTCCTTTTCCGGCTCGGCCAGGCCGTAGGCGATGGCCTTGGCCGTGTCGATGACGCTGCCGCCGCCCACGGCCAGCAGGAAGTCGATGCTGTTCTCTTTGCCGATGCGGATGCCCTCGTAGACCTTGTCGAGGTGGGGGTTCGGCACGACGCCGCCCAGCGTCCAGCTGGAAATGCCGGCCTCGGCCAGCGACTTTTCAGCCCGGTCCAGCACACCGGAGCGGACGGCGCTCTTGCCGCCGTAGACGATGAGGACACGGGTGCCGCCGTATTCGCGCACCAGCGCGCCCACGCGCTGTTCGGTGCCTTTGCCGAAGATGACCCGGGTGGGGGAGTAGAACTCGAAATTGCTTGCCATAGTGGTCTGCCTCCTTGTAAGTGCTGCTTTCTGAGCAAAAGTATACACGAAATAGATTCGAAAGTCTACAGGCCCTGCGCCTGCCGCCGTAAAATATCCGGGACAAAACAAAACCCGCATCCTCCCGGCAGGAAAACGGGAGGATGCAGGCTTCATTGGAAAACATCAGACAAAAAAACCTGCCGACTCGAGGCGGTTGCAAGCCCTCAGTCGGCAGGATGCTTACTTCTTCGGAGTCATAGCCTCTTGACCTCGATTTCTTCATTTTTCGGTCTGTACCGGACGTTTCATAGAAGATTCTCCTTTGAAACGGTGAAGAACGATCAGCAGGGGAATGAATTTCTTAGTACATTGGAATGACCCTTTTCTTAACTGTTGGAGTGCGGGATACGAATCACAGAGATGAATTTCATATTACCACATTCTTTCGAGTTAGATTTGCGAAGGGAGTGTCATTACTTAGTACATCGGAGTTTCTCCTTTGGAGTTATTCAAATAAGACGTTCCGTACAAAAGCTTTCTTCATTGGGATCACCTTCGGCGGATCTATTTGAACGCGAGGGATTTTATTTCACAGACTGTTCTGTTATTCGCTTTATTGATGCTCAAGAACGGCTCTTGTTGTTGTGTTTTTATACGGGGGAAGCATCCCGTTTGTGGTGAGCCTCTGTTTTGCTTCTCAGCGAACCCCGACAGTCTGTGCGTACTGTGCGGGTTCCATATCGACCATCGGTCTTCGCTCCTTTCTGCTTAAAGTCAGCGGGGTTAGCTCTCATTTGAGCTTCTGCTGTACTTCTCTGGTTTCTGGCTTTATTATACACGCGCGGGCGCGGTTTGTCCATTCGCAGAATGCACAATGAATTAGATATATTTTTTCAAGAAATGACAAAAAAACTGTATTGTTCATACAAACGCACGATTGAAACAGCCTCCCTGCGCAGTCTGGACGGCCCGCAGTGCCTTTTGTGGAAAACCTCTGCGCAAGAACTGCCAGACTTCTTCCGTGCTATCTTCCGCCGCGGTGAGCAGAACGCCCAGTGAGCCTATATTATTAAACAGGTAATATTACTTAATAAGAATAAGCCGCCGATTAAGAAAATTTCATGGATCGCACACTTGACAGCTATATGAATTTTATATACCCGATATACATGGAGTGTATAATTCTGCCGGGAGCGTTTCATATTGCCTCAAAAAATGAAACAAACCACTAAGAAATGACTAAGAAATTGGTTGAAATGGACAATTTGAAAGCGAAATATTGTGCAAGATGTACGACACTTTCGGCACAAGCGTGAAATAAGATATAACAAAAAGTAGAATATCGACCAAAGGTCTTATCAAACTGCACCAATCGTGCTATGATACCAGACGCAAAAGGGCTGCGCTGAGCGCGGAAAGAGGGTGTGTTTCCATAAAAACAAACGCACCTTCTTTGATTTTTAGCACAGCTGCTTTAATAAAAGAAACGAAAGGAGATAGAGTGAAAACGAACGATACCTTTACGCTTCAGGATAAGACTCTGCTCAGAAAGGAGGCAAAGAGATGAACGCATTGACTGCGGCCCTGAAAGAGGAGCTGAATGTGGAGATGATCTCCCTCGGCGGCCTGCAGGTGCCGGAATCCGTGGTGGTCAGCTGGGGCATCATGCTGTTTCTGGTCATCGTCTCCATCCTGCTCACCCGGAACCTCAAGGTGGACCACATCTCCAGGCGGCAGGCCATCCTTGAGATGGTCGTCACCACCATCGACGGCTTCTTCACGGGCCTGCTGGGCGAGCAGGGCAGACGGTATGTGCCTTACCTCATGACGGTGGCTCTCTATATCGCCTGTGCGAACCTCATCGGCGTGTTCGGCATCAAGCCCCCCACGAAGGATCTGAATGTCACCGCTGCGCTGGCGCTCATGAGTATCTGCCTCATCGAGTATTCCGGCATCCATGCCCGGGGCGGCAAGGGCTTCCTCAAGAGCCTCGCCGCTCCTACCCCCATCATGACCCCCATGAACATCCTCGAGATCGCCATCCGTCCCACCAGCCTGTGTATGCGACTGTTCGGCAACGTGCTGGGCGCTTTCGTCATCATGGAGCTCATCAAGCTGGTGGTTCCGGTATTCGTGCCGGCCATCTTCAGCCTGTACTTTGATTTGTTCGATGGTCTCATCCAGACCTATGTCTTTGTCTTCCTCACCTCGCTGTTCATGAAAGAGAGTATTGGTGGAGAAGAGTAAACCTCTCCGTCACGCCTGCGGCGCGACACCTCCCCTATCAGGGGAGGCAAAGAGGAAATTGATTAAAAAATTAAAAGGAGAAATAATTATGAACGGACTCGTAGCTCTGGGCGCTGGTATCGCAGCGCTGACTGGTATCGGCGGCGGCATCGGCATCGGCATTGCCACCGGCAAGGCAACGGAGGCCATCAGC
>OGZV01003103.1_pt1 | contig 11720 bp, 10 predicted proteins | sample 1576861 | NCBI WGS metagenome assembly OGZV01 (sample SAMEA3541501, study PRJEB24748) | human gut metagenome | biome: human gut; feature: human-associated habitat; material: faeces | place: China | collected 2012
CTTCTTGCACCACCTATAGAAGCGCCAAGAGCCACTTCCATTGCCACCTTTTCATTAGGCGCCCACTCAGCATATACCTCGTCATATTTTGCAACAGCTTCTGTTATCTCAGTTGACGGAGTACCGGGGTAAGATGATACCACCTTACAGCCTGCCTCATACAGACCTCTTGCAAACGCCTCGTTTCCAAGCATTAGTTTTTTCATACAATAAATCTTTCCTTTCACTGCACCGACCATTTTTTCGTGGTCGGTAAAAATAAACAATAATTAAAATAGACACAAATAATTATACCACAAATTTCACCAAAATGCAACAGCTTTTTTGATTTAAAGCACCAATAGAGTGTTATAAAAAGTTTGCTTACGGTAATTTTGTCAGTTTGCATAAAATATCAAGGGAGCTTCTGTGCAAAAATTTATGCCTGCTTACACGTTTTGAGCAACAAAAAATAAATCGCCGCCAGGCGATACCATAATTCCTCATTCCTCATTCTTAACACTCCTCATTTCTCATTCTCACCTCCTCACTTGTTAAAAAAATTGTACTTGAAAAAAAAACATAAATGTTGTATAATAACAAAGTATACTTATATTTACGTTCGGAGGATATACATAATGAAAAAATACACACTTGACGAGGTCTACACAGCCGATATGACGGCGTTTCAGAGAGAAAGATATAACAGAGTTGCAGATGAGTTTGAAAAGCTTTTCGGTGAAAAGCCAACTGCTTTCTTCTCAGCTCCAGGCAGAACTGAGGTAGGCGGCAACCACACCGACCACAACTTCGGCTGCGTTCTTGCGGCAGGCGTTTCACTTGACGTTATTGCCGCTGTCGCTCCTGACACCGAAGAGAACGTTATTACAATAAAGTCCGAGGGCTTCCCAATGGACACTGTGAACGTTGATGACGACACTATCTACGAGGAGCAGAAAAACACATCAGCGGCACTTATAAGAGGTATGTCCGCAGGCTTTAAGAAGAATGGTCACAATGCCGGGGGCTTCAAGGCTTATGCTACTTCAAACGTGCTCAAAGGCTCTGGACTTTCTTCATCTGCGGCTTATGAAGTGCTTATCGGCACTATCCTCAACGGTCTTTACAACGAGGGCGAGGTTTCTTCTGTGGAAATAGCTCAGATAGCTCAGTTTGCGGAAAATGTATATTTTGGCAAGCCGTCAGGTCTTATGGACCAAATGGCTTCATCAGTAGGCGGATTTATCACTATCGACTTTGCTGACGAAAAGCACCCTGTTATCGACTCTGTAAAGTTCGATTTCACAAAAAGCGGTCACGCACTGTGTATCGTCGACACAAAGGGCAATCATGCCGACCTCACCCCTGAGTATGCGGCTATCCCTGCGGAAATGAAGTCTGTTGCGGCTTTCTTCGGCAAAAAGGTGCTGAGAGAGATAACAAAGGAACAGCTTCTTGAAAACATCTGTGCTGTTAGAGAAAAGTGCAGTGACAGAGCTGTGCTTAGAGCGCTCCACTTCTTTGACGATAACGAGAGAGTTGGCAAGGAAGCTTCCGCACTTTCAGAGGGCGACTTTGACGCTTTCCTGAGCCTTATCAATGAATCAGGAGATTCATCATTCAAATATCTTCAGAACATCTATGCTTCTTCTGCCCCAAACGAGCAGGGTCTTTCACTTGCTCTGTATCTTGCAAAGCAGGCTCTTGGCGGTGAGGGTGCTTGCAGAGTACACGGCGGTGGCTTTGCAGGAACTATCCAAGCGTTCGTACCTGAAAAGAAGCTTGAAGCTTTCAAGGCTGAAATGGAGAGAGTATTCGGTGAAGGCTCATGCTATGTGCTGTCCATAAGACCTGTTGGCGGCGTGCAGATCGACCTTTAATATAGGAGTTGTCATGAAAAATCCATTTGCAGGCTTGAAGAAAAAGCAGGTGAAGTTGCAGTTTTCCACCTGCGGAGAGATAATGATAGACGGACTTCCCTTTGCTTTCGGAGTGGAGAGTGCAGGGAAAGCGTCAGACAAAGGGCTTTGCGTTTCGATATCGGGTGAAGCTGTCAATGACGGACGTGTTACCTTTTCAAACCTTGAATACTACGAAAACCATGGCGGAAAGATAACCCTTGTGAAGCATGGCTTTTCACTTGTCACCAAAAAGGACGGCAAGAAAATTTATCAGGCGAAGTTTACCAAAATACCTATCACCGAAAAGGACACCTCAGTGCTTTTCAGAAAGCTCACCGAGGAAGAGGTCGTTCAACGGCTCAACTGCGAGATAGCTTTTAAGGTGACCCCTCATTTCAGCGGTGAGGACACACCCGAAGTCATGCTCACAGTTTATCCTTATGAAAATATGCTCACAGGGTCGGCTGTTCAGTGGCTAAAGGTCACGTCTGATAAGGACTATTTTCTGCACAAATATTCTAATAAATAACAGGAGAGTTTATCCCATATGAGAATGAGAAGAAAGAAAAATCTTGAGGCACGTCTTGAAGCCTGCGGAGATTATATTTTATATCTTGACCGTGACGAGAAGAATTTTCAGGACAAATCAAACAAACAGCTTATTGACTTTGAGAAGATATTCGGAAACAGCAATCCCCTTGTGCTGGAGATAGGCTGTGGAAAGGGTCAGTTTGCAAGAGAGATAGCAAAGAGAAATCCTGACAAGAATTTCCTTGCAGTAGAAAAAAGCAGTAACGTTATAGTTGACGCCGCACAAATGGCTATAGACGAGGGCATACCGAACCTGAGATTTGCAAGGGGCGAGGCTGAATATCTGGATTGCTTTATCCCTGAAAAGTCAGTGGAGTGTATCTACCTTAACTTTAGCTGTCCGTATCCTAAAAATACATATGCACGTCATAGGCTCACATACCGGGCATTTCTTGAAATTTACAGACGTATTCTTGTGGATAAAGGCGAGATATACCAAAAGACCGACAATATGCACTTTTTTGAGTTCTCCTTGGAGGAGTTCTCTGCGGCAAATTACGGACTTAAAAACATTTCTCTCGACCTTCACAACAGTGGCTTCGAGGGCAATATCGTAACGGAATATGAGAAGAAATTCTCAGACATGGGTATGCCTATCTACAGATTGGAGGCGTTCGTAAAATAATGAGCGAGCAGATAAATCCAATTGTCAGCGAGAAAGATATGGGTACTGACGGCACTCCCCTGGGCGGCAGCATCGCAAACCTCACGACGGAATCCTTGCTACCGTCAGAGCGATTTGTTTTCGGATGATTATGGCTGTTTTTATACCTGTTTAAAATTTCTGAAAATTTAAAGAAAAATATCGTAACAAAAAATGATAAATGATTTGAATGAGAAAAATATTGAAAATATTACCAAAATATAATAAAATTCAGATATAAATAAACGCTGTGAAAGAAGATATTATCAGAGGTTAAGGTCAAAAAGATGCCATAGGAATTGTTTCATAGTGTTTGTATATTAAAATATATCATATATAATGTGGCTTTCGTTTTTGTAAGCGAAGAGCTGTAATTTGCATCAGTGACGAGATTTAAGGTTGGATTTCAGGAGGTGAGCGAATGAGAAAAGATAGAATTGTAGAAATTACAGGTCTGGCGATTTTGCTGATTCAGAGACTATACGGGAAAGACTATAAAAATGTGGTTATAACGTTCTATTTACTGTTTGTTATAGCGATTTTAGACCGGGAAATTACAGAAGAGAATATATTTGAGCTGGCTGTATGGACAATGGCTGAACTGGCAGTTGGAATTGCCATAGCGATATATCAGGAGATTATTTCAGTGATTGTAATGCTTCTAATCATGGGATTTTTTGTTTTACCGATGCTTGTCAAATTGTTTCGATTTTGGCAAGCAAAGAAGAACAAAACATAGTATTTTTAATAAAAGCAGAATTATCATAGAAAAGTATAATATCTGGTGCGTATGGTGAGAGGAATTGTAGTGGAAGTAGTGGTTTTTATATGCCGGACAGAAAAAAGTCAGGGCATTGTGACGGAAACGATGCGTGTCACAAGCCCTGACTTTTTCTGTCCGGCATTGTAAAATACCCTTACTCCTCCCCGTTGAAGCAGTAGGTGCAGATATCACACGGTTTGATCCCGATTGACTTGATCAGGTCATCGAGTCTGTGATAACGCAGGCTGGTGAAATTCTGGATGCGGCAGATTTCATCGAGCATTGCCTGATAACGTTCGCTGTTCGGATCTGCATATTCTTCCAGATATTTCTCTGCATCTTTTCCTTCGCGTTCCAGGATCACTCTTCTGGTGATCAGATCCAGCTCGGATTTGGAACGGGAGAAGTTCAGGAATTTACATCCGTAGAGCAGCGGAGGACACGCCGGTCTGACGTGGACTTCTTTGGCTCCGCTCTGATACAGGAACTCGGTTGTCTCACGAAGCTGTGTACCGCGGACGATGGAGTCATCGATCAGAAGCAGCTTTTTGTTTTTGATCAGGGCATGTACCGGGATCAGCTTCATGCGGGCGATCAGTTCTCTCTGACGCTGGTCCGTCGGCATAAAGGAACGCGGCCAGGTCGGTGTATATTTAATGAAAGGACGGGCGAACGGAACGCCGGATTCATTGGCATATCCGATAGCATGTGCGATACCGGAGTCTGGGACACCGGCTACGATATCCGGATCTACTTTTCCTTTATCTCGTTTTGCCAGCAGTGCACCGCAGTTATAACGCATTTCTTCTACGTTTACGCCTTCGTAACTGGAAGTCGGATAACCATAGTAAACCCACAGGAAAGAACAGATTTTCATTTTCTTGCGAGGCGGAACGAGCGTTTCCACACTCTCTGGGGTGATGTATACAATCTCGCCGGGACCTAATTCTTTTACATCTGTGTAGCCAAGGTTAATGTAAGAAAAATTCTCGAAAGCTGCACAGTAAGCACCTTCACGGTGTCCGATGACAAGTGGAGTTCTTCCGTAGATATCTCTGGCAGCATAAATGCCGTCTTTTGTCATGATCAGCAGTGTCAGGGAACCGTCAATGGCTTCCTGGGCATAGCGGATACCGTTCTCAAAGCTGTCCTGCTTGCAGATCAGTGCGGCAACGAGTTCCGTGGCATTGATCTGACCGCCACTCATCTCCTGAAAATGTGAATGACCGTTTTCGTAAATCTTATTCAGAAGTTCGTCCGCATTGTTGATCTTTCCGACCGTTGTGATCGCAAAACTTCCAAGATGTGACTGGATCAGAAGCGGCTGCGGTTCGTAGTCAGAAATACAGCCAATGCCGAGATTTCCGGTCAGTTCTTCTACATCGCGTTCAAATTTTGTACGGAATGGGGAATTTTCGATGTTGTGGATCGAGCGGCAGAAACCGTCCGCCCCATGCGTAGCCATACCGCCGCGGCGTGTTCCTAAGTGAGAATGATAATCCACTCCGTAGAACAAGTCCATGATACAATCTGTTTTTGAAGCAACTCCAAATAGTCCTCCCATTATTGAATCTCCTTTGTCTGAGTGTGTCTGTTCAGAATCCCGAAATACGGGAAAATATTCCAAACAGCGTATTATATAATGTCATAATGCCGGAAGCAACAAAACGGATTCACGAATGCCTTTGACATTCTTGCTGTGGCTTGCGGGCATCACGTAAAGTGTAACATAAAAAAATTCGGGTGTCAAAACACCCGAAAAATTTATTCCATTGTGCCTTCACGGTAAGCCTGAAGCAGCATTTTCAATCCTTTAATATCTTCCAGAATCTTTTTTCCGGTGTCGGTGTTGCGTACCATCAGCCGTTCTCGCTCCGTTTCGACCAGTTCAGATCTGGATTCGATGTCTTTATTTTCGGTCAGTGCGGCATAGACGCTCTGGAATGGCTGGTGGGATTTGATGCGGATACCGTGCGAATTGAAGATCAGCGTGTATCCGGCGATACCGGTTGTTTTGTGATAGCTTTTGCAGAATCCGCCGTCGATCACCATCAGACGGCCGTTTGCACGTACCGGGTGTTCCCCTCTGGAAGTGCGTACCGGGGTGTGTCCATTGATGATATGTGACCGATCAGAATAAAGATTAAATTCATGAAGGATCATATTGCAGATTTTTTCCTGCTCGTAGTACTGATAATAAGGGTTGGATGCCTCATGCCAGGTACTTTCATCTTTTACATAAGTACGCTCAAACGTTTTGATATTTCTGCCGGACAACGGTGATTTTCTGCCGCACCAGAGATACCACATAAAATCCAGTTCTTTTTGTGTGGCATCTTTAGACCAGGCACGTCTGGCAATCCGCTCGGCATAATCCAGATAATCACGTCCGCGGTAACGTTTCTGGTGGAATACAACACCTTCAAGATTTCCGCTTTCATCGAGAGGTACACAGCCGTGGAAGAGCAGATTTCCATTAAAAATACGGTACATGCTGCCTTTCTGATAGAGAAAATCCATATGCTGACGCAGACGGACACTGCCGACAAATGCCATGCGAAGCCCTTCCATTATCTGCTTTTCTTCGGCGGTCAGTTCGTAAGAAACTTCCAGGTTGGAAGGATCAAAGGAAACCGTCGGAAAAGTTTCTTCGCAGATCTCGTAGTCTGTGCCAGCGATGCAGACGGTGTGATTTTGAACGTTGACCTGGTGGAGCAGCAGTTTGTCAGTCATCTGATAATCTGGGTTTCGAAGAATCACCTGCCCTTCCAGTTTGAATAAAAGGACAGAAATGGCCTTTAATGCCGCTTCCATCGGCTCTGTATCCGGATAAAGCTTTTCAGCAAACAGCGTCAGATCACGCAGGCTGATACCGTAGCTGTTTTCCAGAATGCGGATGTTATGATATTTTAAATTGTTTCTTATGACGGTAGCGATACATGCCTCACTTCCGGCAGCGGCACCCATCCAGAGAATGTCGTGATTTCCCCATTCAATGTCCAGGGAGTGATAATTCATCAGAAGATCCATGATCCGGTCGGCACATGGTCCGCGGTCAAAAATGTCTCCGACAATGTGCAGATGATCGACGGCGAGGCGTTTGATCAGGGCGGCGAGCACTTCGATAAATGCATCGGCACTGTCAAGTTCCAGCAAAGTATCGATGATATTCTGATGATAGGCAACCTGATTGTCGTCCTCATCCTTCTGCACATGGATCAGTTCATCCAAAATATAAGCGTACTCATCCGGCATCGCTTTACGCACTTTGGAACGCGTATATTTGGAGGAGAGAAGGCGGGCAATCTCGATCAGCTCGCCGAGGATCACACGGTACCATTCTTCGTTGTTGCGGCTCTCTTTTTTCATCATCTCCAGCTTTTCGACCGGATAGTAGATCAGCGTGCAGATTTCTTCCCGGTCGATATCCGAGAGCGTTTCCTCGAAAAGCAGATCCACTTTCTCACGGATCACACCGGAACAGTTATTCAAAATATGGCAGAAAGCTTCATATTCTCCGTGCAGGTCGCTCATAAAATGCTCCGTGCCTTTTGGAAGACCGAGAATTGCTTTCAGATTGATGATCTCCCGACATACAGCCTGCTCCGTCGGATATTTTTCTGCAAGCAGTTCCAGATATTTTTCGTCTTTCATAGTTCAAATCTCCATATTAAAGATGATGCGGCATTATTTTGCGTTACGTTCATAATCTTTCAGCGACTCGATGGCCTGTCCGGACAGTGGAATCAGTGCGATCATATTGAAGATGGTCATCAGTCCGATGCCGACATCCCCGAGATCCCAGACAAAGGTATAGGCGGCAAGTCCGCCGATAAACAGCATGACAAGTGCCAGGATTTTGTAGGCGGTCTGTGACAGCCAGTTGTCCCCGAACAGGTAGGCAACGTTGGAACGTGCATAGAACAGAATGCCGATAAACGTTGAAAAGCTGAACAGAAACAGGATCACGGCGATAAAGATGACACCGAATTCTCCCAGGTGATACTGCATGGCACTCTGAAGCAGATCCATACCCTGAAGTCCGGCAATTTTATCGGACGGAGCCAGCAGCATCAACAGTGCAGAACAGGTACAGATCAGGATGGTATCGATAAAGACACCGAATGCCTGCATCAGACCTGCCTTTGCCGGATGGCTGACATCAGCGGCAGCGGCAGCACATGGAGCAGATCCGCTTCCAGCCTCATTCGAAAACAGACCGCGTTTGATCCCGTTCATCAGCACGGCACCGAATCCACCGGCAGCCACCTGACGAAGACCAAAAGCTTCTTCAAAAATCCGCTGGAACACAGAAGGGAGTGCACCGATATTTTTGATGATGACAAACAGTGTGATCAGGAGATAACAGCCGGCCATGATTGGAACTATGACATCCAGGACGTGAACGGTGGCATTTTTACGAAGAACAACGATCGCAGCCACAACGACGAGGAAGATCGTGGTGTACAGCGGCGGAATGTGAAATGCATTCTTCATGGCGGAACTTACGGAGTTGCTGATAACCTGACTGATGCCGCACCAGCAGATCAGGCCAGAGATCGCAAACAGAACCGCGATCAGGCTGTAACGTTTCTCTTTTGCCGGTCCGTTCTGCTTTTTCGTTTTTTTCTTTGTCATAAAATCGTGGATGTAGTAGGCCGGACCGCCGCGGTAGCCGCCGTAGAGCGGATCCTTCTGGCGGTAGATCTGAGCCAGTGTGCCCTCTGCAAAAGCAGTGGAGGAGCCAAGCAGAGCAAGAAGCCACATCCAGAATACCGCACCGGCACCGCCGGCAGAAATAGCAGCGACAACGCCGACCAGATTGCCCATGCCGACACGGGTGGCAGTGGCAACAATGAGAGCCTGAAATCCGGAAATACTGCCCGCCTGAGAATGTTCGTTTTTCTCCATGGCGATCTGGATCATATGCGGAAACCTGCGGATCAGGACAAACCTGGTGCGGATTGTAAAATAGATCCCTGCCGGAACCAGAAGAAGCACCAGAAGTGAGATGCCGATCGAACTGCCGCCCGGAAGCGGCAGCGTGATCAGATCACCCCATAAAAAATTGTAGACTGCGGTAATGATATTCATAATAAAAATCCCCCTGTAAAATCTTAGATGCCTGTAGCAGATATGAAATGATGTCGCCTCTGCAGGCGGCGAGCAACAGATTAATATCAGCAGCGGAATTCCATTGCTCATCTGATATTCTTAAGCTGTTGTCAAAATGACTAATAATGGTAGCATCTTGTGGTGAAATATAGTATACTTCACTTATATAGATTTGTAAAATGAATGATAATGATTTAAACCATCGAAAAAACCGATTAATCAGTGACAGTGGAAAAAAATATTGTTCCGCCTTTTGATACAAGGAGAGCCGATCATGGATATGAAAAACATCAACACCTTTATTTACACTGCCGAACTTGGCAGTTTCACAAAAGCCGCCGAGCTTTTAGGTTACTCACAGTCTACGGTCTCATTTCAGATCCGGCAGTTGGAGGAGGAGCTTGGCACCGTCCTTTTTGAGCGGATCAACCGCACAGTGACACTGACAGACCGAGGCAAGGAAATCCTGCGTTACGCCCATCGCATGAAGCAGCTTGCCGGTGAGATGCAGGAGATGGTGCAGCCAAAGCAGGAAGTGCGTGGACATCTGCGGATCGCCATGTCGGATTCGCTGTGCGAGGAAATTGCAGAAAAACTGTTTGTTCTTTTGCAGCGGAAGTACCCGGAGGTTACGATGAAAATCGTGATCGCCGGCACGGATGAGATGTTCCGGCTTTTGAATCAGAATCAGGTGGATTTTGTATACACGCTGGACCGCCACATTTACCACAGTGATTATGTGATCGTCACAGAGAGCCAGGAAGCAGTGCATTTTGTGACAGGATATCAGAATAGCTTGAACGGAAAGAAGCAGATTCTGTTGCAGGAACTGATCTGCCAGCCGTTTATCCTCACGGAAAAAGAAATGAGCTACCGCAGGATGTTAAGTGAATATCTGGCGAGCTGTTCCCTGGAGATTCAGCCGGTTTTTGAGGTGGGAAATACAGAACTAATCTGCCGGATGCTGGAAAAGAACGCTTCCGCAATCTCGCTTCTGCCGGATTATGTGACAGAAAAGGCCGTACAGGAAAAAAGACTGGTGCGGCTGGATGTGAAAGATTTTCAGCTTGATATATGGAAACAACTCTTATATCACAGAGATAAATGGATTTCGCCGCAGATGCAGGCATTTATGAATGTGATAAAAGAGGTACAGGCATAAAGAAATCAATATCTCAGAAGCCTTTGAAAAAACAGAAGATCTGCGGAAGAAAATAACTGCCGTGGATTTTTTCTTCTTTCTACACGAATCTGGTTTGAAAAACAGCAGATTCTATGATAGAATAGAATGCATAATTTGAGAACGTGACAGGGAGCATTGCAAAATGAAAAAGAAACTGGCCGTATTTTTTCCAGGGAGACGCTACGGCGTAGACTGCCCGCTGCTTTATTATGCAGAGTCGATCTGCCGGGAAAAGGGATACGATACACTGCTGATGCACTATTCGGAATACCGGGACAAAAAAGACATGATCACCATCGAAGAGAATATCAGACAGACGCTTTCTTATGTGCGTGGGCGGATCAAAGAAAAAGATCTTGCTTCGTACGATGAGATTCTTTTTGTGTCAAAAAGTCTGGGAACGGTATCAGCAGGATGGCTTGCAGATGCACTGGAAAAGGAAAAACGTGTAAAACCGGGAACGGTCCGCCATATCTTTATGACACCGCTTGAGCAGACCTTTCCGTACATGCGAAAGGAAAACTGCATTGTGATAAGCGGGGAACTGGATCACTATCTGGAACGGAAAAAATTAAAAAAATTCTGCAAAAAACATAAGGTTCGGTGGTATTGTTTTCCGGATGTCGGACACAGTATGGAACATGAAAAAATAAAAGATACCCTGAAAACCATGAAGAAGATCATGAAGATCGTAGAGAATTATGTATGATACCAGGGGCAAAAGGTCAAAATCCACATGAGCTTGCTCATAAGTTGATAGGTTTTGATCTCAACACCATATTTTAAAAGTACAATCTGGAGGAAACAGTATGAAAAAATATGACGTAATCATTATCGGAGCAGGTCCGGGAGGCATTTTTTCCGCGTACGAGCTTCTGAAAAATAACGAAAATCTGAAGATCGCCATTTTTGAGGAAGGACATGCACTGGAAAAAAGAAAATGTCCGATTGATGGCAAGAAGATCAAAAGCTGCATTCACTGCAAGAGCTGTTCGATCATGAGCGGATTCGGCGGTGCGGGAGCATTTTCCGATGGTAAATATAATATTACCAATGATTTTGGCGGCACACTTTATGAATACATCGGCAAAGAGAAAGCTCTGGAGCTGATGCAGTATGTAGATGAGATTAACATGGAGTACGGCGGTGAAGGCACCAGACTGTATTCAACAGCCGGAACGAAATTCAAAAAACTTTGTCTGCAGAACCGTCTGCAGCTTTTGAATGCATCCGTAAGACATCTGGGAACCGATGTCAATTACATTGTGCTGCAGAATATGTATGCATGGCTCAAAGACCGGGCAGATTTTTATTTTGACACGCCCGTGCAGCATATCGAAAAGAGGGAAGATGGCTATCAGGTCATCTGTGAAGAGGAAAATTATGCATGCGGAAAATGTGTGGTTTCTGTCGGACGAAGCGGAAGCAAATGGATGGAAAAGGTCTGTGAAGAGATGGGCATCCCGACCAGTTCCAAACCGTGTAGACTAAGTTGTCCATCGTTTAGTGTTGTTCTGTACTCTGGGAATAAATTCTTAACTATGG
>OGZV01003104.1_pt1 | contig 11718 bp, 7 predicted proteins | sample 1576861 | NCBI WGS metagenome assembly OGZV01 (sample SAMEA3541501, study PRJEB24748) | human gut metagenome | biome: human gut; feature: human-associated habitat; material: faeces | place: China | collected 2012
TGCCATGTTTCGCTGATATTCTTATCGAAAGTCCAGCTCACATCGGAGACGCCGCGAGGTGGGTGCGCTGTTGGCGCTGACGGCGGCTACGGCGGTGCTGAGCTTTAGCTATCTCGGCAGCCGCACCGCGCCGCAGGACCCGCTGGACGCGACAGGCACGGCGCTCTCCGAGAGTGTGACGCTGGACGGCAGCGCGGTATCGCTGTGGGTCTACCCGGGCATCTCGTTCGGCGGCAGCATGACGGTGACCGATGCCAACGGCGGCACGGTCTTTGAAAAGGAGCTGAACTACGGCACCTGCTTCAGCTGGACAGCGAACAACGTGCAGCTGGCGGCGGGCACCCAGCTGACGGTCATGGTCGAGAACGCCCAGCTGTTTGAGCTGGCGTTCCGCGATGCCAACGGCCGGCTGGTGCCGGTCACGGGCGGCGGCGCGCTGTTTGACGAGCAGACCGCCGTGCCCGACACGATCAGCCAGCTGAACAGCATGTATTTTGACGAGATCTACCATGGCCGCACCGGCTATGAGCAGCTGCACAAAATGCCCGTCTACGAGACGACCCATCCGCCGCTGGGCAAGGACCTGATCATGGTCGGCATTGCGCTGTTCGGCATGACGGCGTTCGGCTGGCGGTTCGCGGGTACGCTGTTCGGCGTGCTGCTGGTGCCGCTGGCGTGGTGCTTTGTGCGCCGCCTGACCCGCAAACCGTGGGCGGCAGCCACCGCAGGCGTGCTGCTGGCGCTGGATTTTATGCGCTTTTCCCAAAGCCGTCTGGCAACGATTGACGTTTATGGTACGTTTTTCATCCTATTGGGAGCCTACTGTATGGTGTGGTACTGCCAGCGGGTGCTGACCGACGGTGTGAACTGCGCGCTGCTGCCGATGGCGCTGGGCGGCGTTGCGTTCGGGCTGGGCTGCGCAGCCAAGTGGACCGGCATCTACGCCGGGGCCGGGCTGGCCGTGCTGTATCTGGGCGTGCTCTATGCGCGCTGGCAGCAGAAAAGGCCCGGCTTCCGGGCGGAGTTCCGCACCGCGGCGGTGGGCGGCGTGCTGTTTTACGTGCTGCTGCCGCTCTGCCTCTACATTGGGTCCTATTTGCCGTACTGGTGGCGCGATCCGGCGTTCAGCCTCAGCGACTGGTGGCAGTGCCAGGTGTCGATGTTCAGCTACCACGCGACGCTGAAGGCGACCCACCCGTTTGAGAGCCGCTGGTACACTTGGCTGCTGGGCCTGCGCCCGGTGTGGTACTACCGCAACGGTTACCTGCCCTACGGCATGAAGGCCAGCATTGCGGGCATGGCCGGGCCGGTCATCTGGCTGGTCGGGCTGGCGGCGCTGGTCGGGCTTTTGTGGCATCAGGTCAGCGGGCGCGGCAGCCGCCAGGGCGCGGGCGTGCTGATTTTGTACGGCACGCAGCTCATCCCGTGGATGCTGGTGACGCGCTGCACCTTCCTGTACCATTATTTCCCCAGCTCGATGTTCTGTCTGGCGGCGCTGGCACTGGTGCTGGCGCGGATGAAGCACGCAGACTGGGCGAAAAAGATCGCCGCGGGCCTCTGCGTGGTGGCGCTCGTCCTGTTTGTGCTCTATTATCCGGCGCTCTCCGGCCTGCCCATTCCCGCCTGGTGGGCTGACGCCCTGAATGTCCTGCCGAGCTTTGGGTTCTATTAAAAAAGCCTCCCTTGTCAAAGGGAGACTAAAAAACGCTGCGGTAACGGGAGATGACTCTCGTTACCGCAGCGCTTTTGTTTTATTGTTCTAAAATTCTTTCGGTTCCTTTCTTATAAGAAAGGAACACCGCGCCCCATCAAGCCTCGGGCAGGTAAATATGGTGCGGCAGACCCTCGACGTAGATGGGGGTCAGCTCGGCCTGGACGAGGGGCAGGGCGTAGGCCAGGAACTCGTCGGTCATGGCGGTGTGGTCGGCGTTGACCCACTCCAGCGGGACCTTCTTCTCGAGGTTTGCGACCTCGCTGATCGGGTGCAGGCTCGTGCCGCACTGGTACGGCGCATTGGAGATGCGGTCCAGCGCGACCATCTCGCCGGTGTGGCCCTCAAACGCGGCCTTGGCAGCGGCGCCGCCGACCTGATACGCCTCGGTGATGTCGGTGCGGCTCGTCAGATGGCCCGCGCAGCGCTGCAGCGTTGAAAGCTCGATGCAGCGGGTCTTGGTGTCCAGACGGCGTGCAACGGTGTTTGCCAGGAAGCGCGCCGTGCCGGTCAGAGCCTTGTGGCCGAACGCATCCACCGCGTGGACATCGTCGGCCAGCTCGCAGACGTAGCGGCCATCCTCGAGCTTGACGCCCTCGGACACGGCGATGACAATGGACGGCTTCTCCTTCTGCATCCGCTCGACCTTCTCGACGAAGTGATCCACATTGAACGGAACCTCGGGCAGACAGATCATGTCCACACCCTCGCAGTCCTCGGCTTTCGCCAGCGCCGCGGCGGCGGTCAGCCAGCCCGCATTGCGGCCCATGATCTCGACGATGGTCACGTACTTCGTGCCGTAGACCGTCGCATCGCGGATGATCTCCTTCATCACAACGCCGATGTACTTGGCCGCACTGCCGTAGCCGGGGGTGTGGTCGGTGACCATCAGGTCATTGTCGATGGTCTTGGGCACGCCCATAAAGCGGATGTCGCTGCCGATGTGTGCGCCGTAGTCGGCCAGCTTGCCGATGGTGTCCATCGAGTCATTGCCGCCGATGTAGAAGAAGTAGCCGATGTCCAGCTCCTTCAAAATCTCGAACAGCCGGATGTAGACTCTCTCGCCCTCGGCGGTGTGCCAGTCGGGCAGCTTATAGCGGCAGGAACCCAGATAGCTGGACGGGGTGCGCTTCAAAAGCTCGATGTCCAGCGCGGTTTTCAGCTTGTCGTCCAGCACGCAGGTGCGGCGCTCCAGCAGACCGGCTACGCCGTGCAGCATGCCGTAGACCTTGCCTGCGCCGCGGCGCTTGCAACTCTCATACACGCCGGCCAGGCTTGCGTTGATGACCGAGGTGGGGCCGCCGGACTGACCAACGATTGCGTTTTTTGCCATGGTTTTCCTCCTTGCAGGCGGGGCCTGCAGCTTGTGGGTGGGTGCTCCCGGCAGAGGGTAGAGGTACCGCGGAGCAAACGAATTTTGTCATCCTCAGTGTATCATGCCGGAGCAGGTTTGACCATTGCGGCAGTTGCCTAAATAGCGGCGCGGCTATCGCAGATTCCCGATTCCGCAGTGCGGAACGGTCATGCGCGGCACAATTCTGTATATGGAAATCTGTTCCGCGGTATGGAATTTTGCACTGCAAAAAACTGCAAGAATGATTCCGAAACCTTGCAAAAATTGCGAAACGGCAAAACCTTGTGCAAGTTGACGAAGGTGTTGGATCTTTGACCGGCTGCTGGGCAAGGTGCCGGAGGGGCTCTGCCGCCCTGCGGTTCACGCAAACTTTTTTGCAATACCATCTTGACACCACCCCTCAACCGTGCTATTCTTTAACCATCAAAAGCGTTGAAGAGGAAAAGTACCGCTCCATATCCGCACAGAGAGCCTGGCGTCTGGTGTAAGCCGGGACGGGGACAGGGCGCGAAAGAACACCTCCGAGCTGCAGCCTGAAATGCAAAAAGTAGGGTGTGCCGCAGGCCGTGCGTTACAGCGGCAGCGTTTCAAAGGTGAACGTGTACGGAAAAAGTGACCGTATGCCGTTATTTCGGCTGCGGTAATTTAGGTGGCACCGCGGATCCAAGACAGCGATTCGTCCTAATGCAGGGCGAATGGGCTGTCTTTTTTGTTTACCATTCGGAGGGTGTAAGACGTAAACCGAAAAGGAGAAACAAACAATGTGCTGCATCATGGGTTATGCCGGGAATGATCTGCCCAAGGAAACTTTCACCGAATATCTGCTGCGTACCACCAGCCGCGGCCCGGACGACCAGCGCGTGGCCGAGACCGAGTTCGGCCTGCTGGGCTTTGGCCGTCTGGCCATCATGGGCCTGACGCCCGAGGGCATGCAGCCCTTCTTCCGCGGTGCGGACTGCGTGGCCTGCAACGGCGAGCTGTACGGCTTCCGCCCCGTCAAGGCCGAGCTGGAAGCCGAGGGCTACACGTTCGAGTCCGACTCCGACTGCGAGATCATCCTGCCGCTCTACTACAAGTACGGCCTTGACATGTTCAGGCACCTCGACGCCGAGTTCGCCATGATCCTGTACGACAGCCGCAAAAAGCTGCTGATCGCCGCACGCGACCCCATCGGCATCCGCCCGCTGTTCTACGGCTACAGTGAGTCGGGGCACATTGCCTTTGCGTCCGAGGCGAAAAACCTCGTGGGCCTGTGCAAAAAAATCTATCCGTTCCCGATTGGCAGCTACTACTGCAACGGCCAGTTTGTGCGCTACTGCGACATTGCCGATACGCCCGCCTACAGCCAGGACGAGCTGCCCGAGATTTTGACGAACATCCGCGAAAAGCTGGTTGCCGGTGTGGACAAGCGCCTTGACGCCGACACGCCGGTTGGCTTCCTGCTGTCGGGCGGTCTTGATTCGAGCCTGGTCTGCGCGATTGCGGCCAAGAAGCTGGGCAAGCCGATCCGCACGTTCGCTATCGGCATGAGTGAGGACGCCATTGACCTGAAATACGCCAAGCAGGTGGCCGACTACCTACACGCCGACCACACCGAGGTCATCATCAACCGCGACATCGTGCTGGACGCGCTGGAAAAGGTCGTCGCCATGCTCGGCACCTGGGATATTACCACCATCCGCGCGTCGGTGGGCATGTATCTGGTCTGTAAGTACATCCACGAGCACACCGACATCCGCGTGCTGCTGACCGGCGAGATCTCCGATGAGCTGTTCGGCTACAAGTACACCGACTACGCGCCGTCCGCCGCCGCATTCCAGACCGAGAGCCAGAAGCGCATCCGCGAGCTGTATATGTACGACGTGCTGCGCGCGGACCGCTCCATCAGCGTGAACAGCCTCGAGGCCCGCGTGCCGTTCGGTGATCTGGATTTTGTGCGTTACGTCATGAGCATCGACCCGGCCAAAAAGCTGAACACCTACGGCAAGGGCAAGTATCTGCTGCGCAAGGCGTTTGAGGGCGACTGGCTGCCCGAGAGCATCCTCTGGCGCGAGAAGGCCGCCTTCAGCGATGCCGTCGGGCATTCGATGGTGGATGACCTGAAGGAGTACGCCGAGACGGTCTACACGGACCGCGACTTTGCCGAGAAGTGCGGCAAGTACACCTACGCCCGCCCGTTTACCAAGGAAAGCTTGCTGTACCGTGAAATTTTTGAGAAGTATTATCCCGGTCAGGCCGAGATGATCGTCGATTACTGGATGCCCAATAAGGCATGGCCCCACTGCGATGTCAACGACCCCAGCGCCCGCGTGCTGGCAAACTACGGCGCAAGCGGACAATAAGGGGAAAGCTGCCGAACCCTTCCGGCCATCGCTGACGCTCGGCCATCTCCCCTGATGGGGAGGCTTTCTCGCGGGCGAAGCCCGCGCAAAAAGGCGCCCCATCAGGGGAGATGGCCGAGTTTACGAGGCCTGAGGGGTACTGCCCGTTGATCTTTACAAAAAGCTTTCTCTTGCATTTTCCCAAAATCCATGTATAATTAAAATTGTTTTCGCAGAGTAGAGACCTGCGCGTGGGGCTTGGCCTCGGAGTGCCTGACCAACGGGGAGTTGTGGCAGGACGAAGTGACGGAAACGTCCGCGGTGCAGGTTTCGCATCCCACTGCTGCATGATGGTGTGCAACGGCGGATGCGGCGTTGTGCCCATCCGACAAAAATTGCCTCCTCCCTTGTGCGGCAACGCACAAAGGAGGATTTTTTATGTGCGAACAAAAGCTGTCCGTCTTTTCCGCTGACTACTGGCGCGCTGCCCGGCGCGAGCTGAACAACCCGCGGGTGCTGGCCTTTTCGGGGCTGGTCTGCGCCATGGCCATCGTGCTGGAAAGCCTGCCCATCTACCTGCTGGGGCCGAGCCTGAAAATTTACTTCAGCTTCCTCGCCGTCTCGCTGGGCTGCATGTGCTACGGCCCCGTCGTCGGCATGATGGCCGGGGCTATCATTGATACGGTGGGTTTCCTGCTGGCAGGCTACGGCGAGCCGTATTTCCCCGGCTACCTCATTACGGCCATGCTGTCGGGACTGATCTACGGCGTTATGCTGTACCGCCAAAAACCGACGCTGCCGCGCATTATTGTGACGCGGCTCATCATCAACTACGGCAGCAACGTCCTGCTGGGCAGCGTCTGGAAGGCGATGCTCTACGGCAAGGGCTACCTTTACTATTTCACCTCGGGTCTGGTAAAGAACACGACGATGCTGCCCATCGAGGTGTTCCTGACCTGGGTCGTGCTCAACGCCGCCGTAAAGCAGGGGCTGGACAGAAAGTTTATTCATCAGAGGTAAAAGCCTCCCTTTGAGGAGGGCGGACCCAAAAGTAAAAGTCATACTTTTGCACAAGAAAGTATGACTTTTACTTTTTTCCGTTGTGCGTCCTGCCCAGTGTACTGTCTGCACAGGCAAAACATTTACCTGTTTTGCTGAACTTTTCACAAAAATTTAAAAATTATTGCAAACGGATCGTAAAGCGGCTACAATGGGTCTTGCAAGGCAGCAAAATGCGTCAATTCCCGGCAGATTCCGGCACGAAGCGACGCATTTTTGCCGTTTTCTGTACACACAACAGGGAGGAACAACACACATGAAGAAACTGATGGGCATTCTGCTGGCCGCCTCTATGGTGTTCAGCCTGGCCGCCTGTGGTTCCACCGCTGACACTGCTGCCAGCAGCGCCGCCGGTACCACCGCTACTGCAGAGGGCAGCAGCAACAACCAGGCCCCCGACGTCAAGGTCGGTGCTATCATTCTGGGCGACGAGACCGAAGGCTACAGCGCCGCGCACATCAACGGCATCAAGGAAGCTGCCGCCGAGCTGGGCATGTCCGATGACCAGATCGTCTGGAAGTACAAGATCGCTGAGGGCGGCGTCACCGCCGACGCAGCCGAGGACCTTGTCGGCCAGGGCTGCAACCTGATCATCTCCAACTCCTACGGCCATCAGACCTACATGGAGGAGGAAGCCGAGAAGTACCCTGACATCAACTTTGTGGCCATGACCGGCGACTTCGCCGCCATCTCCGAACTCGATAACTTCTACAACGCCTTCACCGCCGTCTACCAGAGCCGCTATGTCTCCGGTGTCGTCGCAGGCATGAAGGTCAAGGATCTGGTCGAGTCCGGCACCCTGACCCCCGAGACCCAGCCCGACAGCTTCACCGCTGACGGCAAGGTCAAGATCGGCTACGTCGGCGCCTACAACTACGCCGAGGTCGTCTCCGGCTACACCGCCTTCTTCCTGGGCGTCCAGAGCGTTTACCCCGATGTCCAGATGGAGGTCATGTACACGAACTCCTGGTTCGACATCGACAAGGAGGGCGCTGCCGCCGAGGCCCTGATCGCCAACGGTGCGGTCATCATCGGCCAGCACGCTGACTCCACCGGTGCCCCCGCTGCCACCCAGAAGCTGAAGGACTCCGGCAAGATCTGCTACTCCATCGGCTACAACATCGACATGCTCGACACCGCCCCCACCGCTGCCCTGACCTCCGCGACGAACGTCTGGAAGGTCTATTACAAGGAGCTGTTCGAGGGTGCGCAGGCCGGCAGCATCCCGCAGGACTGGTGCAAGGGCTATGAGGATGGCGCTGTCGCCATCACCGACCTTGGCCCCGAGGTTGCCGACGGCACCGCCGAGAAGGTCGCCGAGGTTGAGGCTGCGCTGAAGGACGGCAGCCTGCATGTCTTCGACACCAGCAAGTTCACCGTCGACGGCGCGGAGGTCACCACCGCCCCCATCGACCTGACCTACTACGATTTCAGCACCGGTTCTCCTGTGGCTGTCTATCAGGGCGAGACCAAGGAGGCCATCTCCGACGGTTACTTCCACGAGGGTGAGCTGCGTGCAGCCCCGACGTTTGCCCTGCGCATCGATGGCATCATCGAGGACGCTGACCCCGTCGCCTGATTCTGACTGAATCTAAAGGGAAGACTGCGGTGGAACCGCAGCCTTCCCTTTTGGTGGTTTATTATAATAATGTTCCTGCCTTGATTTTTTGAATCCCTGTAGGGGCGAGGCATGCCTCGCCCGCAGCATGACCGCGGTTGCCCGCTTATGGGTGGCCGCGCAAGGCCGCGGGCCGGGCATGCCCGGCCCCTACCAACTTGACTCTTGAAAGGAGCCTGCACAATGGCGCAGAACGAATATGCTGTGCGCTTGGAGCACGTCACCAAGACCTTTGGCCCCGTCGTGGCCAACAAGGATGTTTCCCTGGGCGTGCGCCGCGGCGAGATTCTGGCCCTGCTGGGCGAAAACGGCAGCGGCAAGACGACCCTGATGAACATGATCGCCGGTATCTACTTCCCCGACGAGGGCGAGATCTATGTCGGCGACAAGGCGGCGACCATCCGCTCCCCCCGCGACGCGCTGGACCTGGGCATCGGCATGATCCACCAGCACTTCAAGCTCGTGGACGTGTTCTCCGCGACAGAGAATATCGCCCTGTCGATGGGCAGCGGCGAGAAGTTCGACCTGAAAAAGGTCCACGACAAGGCCCGCGCCATCTGCGAAAAGTACGAGTTCGCCCTTGACCTCGACCAGAAGGTCTACGAGATGAGCGTCAGCCAGAAGCAGACGCTGGAGATCGTCAAGGTGCTGTACCGCGGCGCGGACATCCTGATCCTCGACGAGCCTACGGCAGTTCTGACCCCGCAGGAGACCGAGAAGCTGTTCAGCGTCATCCGCAACATGAAGGCCGACGGCAAGGCGGTCATCATCATCACCCACAAGCTGCACGAGGTCCTGTCCATCAGTGACCGTGTCGCCATCCTGCGCAAGGGCGAGTATGTCGGCGACATCGCCACAAAGGACGCCAACGAGGCCAAGCTGACCGAGATGATGGTCGGCGAGAAGGTCGAGCTGAACATTGAACGCCCCGAGCCGGTCAACCCGGTCAAGCGGCTGGACATTGAACATCTGACCGTCCGCAGCGCCGAGGGCATCACCGTGCTGGACGATGCGTCCTTCCCGGTTTACGGCGGCGAGATCCTCGGCATTGCGGGCATCTCCGGCAACGGCCAGAAGGAGCTGCTGGAGGCCATTGCCGGTTTGCAGCCCGCCGAGAGCGGCGCAAGCATCGAGTATTACGCGCCCGACGCTGCCGCACCCGTGCAGCTCGTCGGCAAAAGCCCCAAGGCCATCCGCGAGGCGGGCATCCACCTGTCCTTTGTGCCCGAGGATCGTCTGGGCATGGGTCTGGTCGGCTCGATGGGCATGACCGACAACATGATGCTGAAAAGCTACGGCAAGGGCCATTCGCCCATCGTGGACCGCAAGGCCCCGCTGGCGCTGGCCGAGACGATCAAGAAAGAGCTGGGCGTCGTCACGCCCGACCTGAACACCCCGGTCTCCCGCCTGTCGGGCGGCAACGTCCAGAAGGTGCTGGTGGGCCGTGAGCTGGCCGCCGACCCCATCGTCCTGATGACCGCCTACGCGGTGCGCGGTCTGGACATCAACACGTCCTACACAATCTATCACCTGCTCAACGAGCAGAAAAAGCGCGGTGTGGCGGTCATTTACGTCGGTGAGGACCTCGACGTGCTGCTGGAGCTGTGTGACCGCATCGTTGTGCTGTGCGGCGGCAAGGTCAACGGCATTCTCGATGGCCGCAAGACCACGAAGGAGGAGGTCGGTCTGCGAATGACCAACCTGGTAAAGGAGGAGCAGGCATGAGTCAGACTGCCACTGCGGCCCGCGAGCCGCTGCTGCGCATTGCCAAGCGTGAGGGCACGACGATGCCCCAGAAGATTGCCGTGCGCGCCATCGCCATTCTGCTGGCGCTGGTCGTCGATGCGCTGTTTATCTTTTTCGTCACCGGCCTGAACCCGCTGTCCGTCTATGGCGTCATGTGGAGCGGTACCTTCGCCAACATGACCCGCTTCAGCTGGATGCTGCGCGACCTGTCCACGCTGCTCTGCGTCGGCATCGCGCTGGCCCCGGCCTTCAAGATGCGCTTCTGGAACTGCGGCGGCGAGGGCCAGATCCTGATCGGCGGCCTGACTGCCGCCCTCATCATGGTGTATCAGGGCAACAATCTGCCGCTGCCGCTGCTGTTTGCCGCCATGGCGCTGGGCAGCATTGCCGCGGGCGCACTGTGGGGCTTCATCCCCGCGTGGTTCAAGTCCCGCTGGAACACGAACGAGACGCTGTTCACCCTGATGATGAACTACGTTGCTACGTCCATTGTTGCCTGCATGACCAACATCATGCGCGGCCAGGCGTCAAGCCTCGGCACGCTGAACAAGGCGACCAAGGCCGGCTGGTTCCCCGTCATTATGGGCCAGCGCTACACCATCAACATCATTGTGGTCATTGTGCTGACCTTTGTCATGTACGCCTATCTGCGCTTCTCCAAGCAGGGCTATGAGATCAGCGTTGTCGGCGAGAGCGAGAACACCGCGCGGTATGCGGGCATCAACGTCCGCCGCGTTACGGTGCGCACGATGCTGATCTCCGGCGCGATCTGCGGCCTGTGCGGCTTCCTGATCGTGGCCGGCAAGGATCAGACCATCTCCACGGCGTCCGCCAACGGGCGCGGCTTCACGGCCATTATTGTCGCATGGCTGGCCAAGTTCAACACGTTCTATATGGCGCTCATCTCGTTCCTGCTGGTTTTCCTCGAGCGCGGTGCGTCGGAGATCGCGTTTCCTGTATTGAAGAAACTTATTATAAAATCATCAATAGACATAGTAAATGCCATTAAAAAACCTGATATTATCCCTGGTTTTATTTGGGGAAGTATAACTTTTCTAAGTGCATACATAGGTGTAGCACCTAAATCCATTGCTGCTTCTTCTATATTCTGAGGTAAAGTTCTTACCTTTGGTAAAACAGATAATATAACATAAGGTATACTAAACATTATGTGAGATAAAAGCATTGTTGTGAAACCAAACTCTATATTAACAAAAGCAAATAAACTCATTAATGCTACTGCTGTAACTATATCCGGATTTAATACTGGAAGATAGTTAATATTAAGTAATAACTTTCTTGGTTTTGTTTTCATTTTATTTATTCCAATTGCACTTATAGTACCTATTATAGTAGCTATAACTGAAGATAATATAGCAACCAAAAGTGTATAATATAGTGCACTCATTATACTTTCATTGTGTAAAAGACTTTTATACCACTTGAATGTAAATCCGCCCCAGTGAGCCATTGATTTAGAGTCATTAAAAGAAAATACAACTAAAGCAAATATTGGTGCATATAAGAATAAAAATACTAAAAATAAGTAGATATTAGATATATATTTCTTTAACTTTAAAATAATAACCCACCGCCTTCCTTATCAGATTCATCCTCAAATCTAGACATTACAGCCATAGATATAAGTATTATTATCATCATAAATATTGATACCGCAGACCCAAAGTTCCAATCTCCAACTACTGTAAATTGTTGTTCTATTAAGTCTCCTATTAACATAAACTTACCACCACCTAATAATCTAGATATGGCAAATGTAGTAACTGCCGGCATAAATACCATAGTTATTCCAGATACAACTCCCGGTAAGCTTAAAGGGAATATAACTTTAGTAAATACTTGGAAGCTATTTGCTCCTAAATCACGTGCTGCATTAATTAAGTCACTA
>OGZV01003107.1_pt1 | contig 11715 bp, 10 predicted proteins | sample 1576861 | NCBI WGS metagenome assembly OGZV01 (sample SAMEA3541501, study PRJEB24748) | human gut metagenome | biome: human gut; feature: human-associated habitat; material: faeces | place: China | collected 2012
AGTCTTCCGCACTTCCGGCAGTCTGTGGCCGTGTATGTCCACAGGAGACACAGTGTGAGGGAAAATGTATCCGTGGAATCAAAGGCGAAGCTGTTGCAATTGGTAAATTGGAACGTTTTGTTGCTGACTGGGCAAGAGAACACGGCATTAAACCGAAAAAAGCAGAGAAGTTAAACGGACATAAAGTTGCAGTCATTGGTTCCGGTCCTGCAGGTTTAACCTGTGCCGGTGATCTGGCAAAACTTGGCTATGATGTGACAATCTTTGAGGCACTTCATGAGGCAGGCGGTGTACTGATTTACGGTATCCCGGAGTTCCGTCTTCCGAAACAGAAGGTTGTTGCTGCTGAGGTGGAAAATGTAAAAGCACTCGGTGTTAAGATCGAGACAAACGTTGTCATCGGTAAATCTGTTACGATTGATGAACTGATGGAAAATGAAGGGTTTGAGGCTGTATTTATCGGTTCTGGTGCCGGACTTCCAAGATTTATGGGTATTCCTGGAGAACAGGCAATGGGTGTATTTTCTGCAAATGAGTTTCTGACCAGAAATAACCTGATGAAAGCATTTAAGGATGAGTATGATACACCGATCAAAGCCGGCAAGAAAGTCATTGTTGTCGGTGGTGGTAACGTTGCTATGGATGCTGCAAGAACGGCAAAGAGACTTGGGGCAGAGGTACACATTGTATACCGTCGTGGTGAGGAAGAACTTCCGGCGCGTGTTGAGGAAGTACATCATGCAAAAGAAGAGGGAGTGATCTTTGATCTGCTCCAGAACCCGACAGAGATCCTTGTAGATGAGAATGGCTGGGTTAAAGGTGCGAAGGTCATTAAGATGGAACTCGGTGAGCCGGATGCATCCGGAAGAAGAAGTCCGGTAGAGATTCCTGGATCTGAATATGAGATCGAGGCAGATACCGTGATCATGTCACTTGGAACTTCCCCGAACCCGCTTATTTCTTCTACTACAAAAGGTCTTGAAATCAACCGCAGAAAATGTATCATCGCAGAAGAAGAAAATGGTGCTACTTCAAAGGCAGGTGTATTTGCCGGTGGTGATGCTGTAACCGGAGCTGCAACTGTAATTCTTGCCATGGGTGCAGGAAAAGCTGCCGCAAAAGGTATTGATGAATATTTAAGCAATAAATAAAAATAACTGCGAAGAAAGATATATTTAAGAAAAATGCCGGAATCAGTGATAAAAAGCTGATATCCGGTACTTTTTTGTTAGAAATTGTATCAGATATCTAATTTTTTTATAAATGTTTCTTAACACATCTAAAATATTCATTAAATCTTACCTAAAACCCACTTTTTTTCAAAATAATGGTTATACTTGTAAGCAAAGTTATGATGAATTGTAAATGCGCCAGAGCGATAGTGAGTAAATACTAAGAGGTATGGCTATATGGAGGAAAACGTGAACCAGACAGAGAAAGAAATGGCAGAAAACGAGAAGCAGAAACAGGCAGAAAAAGCAGTGACAGAAAACAAAAATCAGAAACAGGCAGAAACAATCCGGGGACTGACCGCACAGCAGGTGGCAGAGCGAATGGAAAAAGGTCTCTGGAATAAAAAAGCAGAGTCGGCTACAAAGACGACAAAAGAAATTATAAAATCAAATGTATTTACATATTTTAACCTGATATTTTTAGTGATCGCATTATTGTTAATCGGCGTTGGTGCTTTCCGTGACCTGACTTTTCTTCCGATCATCATTGCAAATACATTGATCGGTATTGTGCAGGAAATCCGTTCTAAAAAAGTACTGGATGATCTTTCTATTTTAAACAGTCCTAAAACAAGGGCGATCCGGGATGGCAGTAAAAAGGAGATTCCCGCGGATGAACTGGTACTGGATGATATTGTGGAGCTTTCTGCGGGTGGACAGATACCAGCGGATGCGGTTGTGTTAAACGGACAGTTAAATGTCAATGAATCACTTCTTACCGGTGAGTCAGATGAGATCGTAAAGAAAAGCGGGGACGAACTTCTGTCCGGCAGTTTTGTGGTGTCAGGAAGCTGTCTTGCACGACTGACAAAGGTTGGAGAAGAGTCTTACATATCGAAATTGACCCATCGGGCAACCCAGACAAAAGAAGGGGAACAGTCAGATATGATCCGTTCTTTAAACCGTCTGGTACAGGCAGTTGGTATTGTAATCATTCCGATCGGTGTGGTTCTTTTTGTGCAGCAGTTTGTGTATGCAGGTACTCCTTTGCGGGACAGTGTAACAAGCATGGTGGCTGCGATCCTTGGTATGATACCGGAGGGACTTTATCTGTTAGCAAGCGTTGCTATGGCGGTAAGTGCCATGCGTCTGGCAAAACAGCAGGTTTTAATCCACGACATGAAATGTATTGAGACGCTAGCGAGAGTGGATGTACTCTGTGTGGACAAGACGGGAACGATCACAGTTCCTGACATGGAGGTAGATACTTTTGTTCTCACAGAAGATCTGATGAAAACGGTTCCGGATGGAGATGATGGTACCAGGGTTTATGTCGATGCAGGAGACAGGGAAGAACAGAAACAGAAATATCGACAGGTCAGAGAAAAAATCGCTGAATTTGCTGTAAACATGAATGCAGATAATGCAACGATGGAGGCGGTCAAAGCATACTTTAAGACAGGGAATACCGTGAATATAAAAAAAGCAGACAAAGTGTTTGCATTTTCATCCAAAACAAAGTACAGCGGAATCATTTCCGGGGGAGACAGTTATCTGATCGGGGCACCGGAGTTTGTGCTTCGGGAAGATTATGAGCATTATAAAGAAAAAATTGAAGCATACAGTGAGAAAGGATATCGTGTCCTTGTGTATGGCAGATACGAAGGAGTTTTAGACGGACAGAAACTTACGGAAAAGGCATTGCCGGTTGCATTTATCATGCTGACAAATGCCATTAGAGAGGGGGCAAAGGAAACCTTTTCCTATTTTACAGAGAGAGGTGTTGAGATCAAGGTAATTTCCGGTGATAATCCAAAGACAGTTGCAGAGATTGCACAAAAAGCCGGAATCTGTGGCGCAGATAACTACGTGGATGCTTCCACACTGACGACGGATGAGAGCATTGCGCAGGCAGTGATGAAATATCAGATTTTTGGCAGGGTGACACCGGATCAGAAGTTAAAATTTGTGGAAGCACTGAAAGCACAGGGAAGAACAGTTGCCATGACAGGCGATGGCGTCAATGATGTGTTGGCACTAAAGGATGCGGACTGCAGTATTGCGATGGCATCGGGGAGCGAGGCGGCATCACAGGTGGCGCAGCTTGTGCTGCTGGATAATGACTTTTCGAGGATGCCATCAGTAGTGATGGAAGGCAGAAGAGTGGTAAACAATATTCAGCGTTCAGCAAGTTTATATCTGGTAAAAAACATATTTTCCATGCTGCTGGCAGTATTTTCCATGATTTTTATGATCAATTATCCATTGGAACCATCTCAGATATCATTGATCAGTATGTTTACGATCGGCATACCATCCTTTGTGCTTGCGTTAGAGCCGAATAAAGACCGTATACAGGGACATTTTATGACAAATGTATTATTAAAGGCGTTGCCAGCCGGACTTACTGATTTTCTGGCTGTCAGCAGTCTGGTGCTGTTTTGTCAGGAATTTGGTGTAAACGAAGGAGATATATCAACGTCCTGTACGATCCTGGTCGCCATTGTTGGATTTATGATCTTATATCAGATCGCAAAACCAATGACAATCGGGCACCGCGTGTTAATGGTGGGAATGGTTGCCGGATGGCTGTTCTGCATGATATTTGTCAGCCATCTGTTCGCAATCAGGGATATCTCAATGCAGTGTATGATGCTGACAGCAGTATTTGCAATCGCAACGGAACCGGTTTTACGTTATCTGTCGAAATTTGTGGAGTGGCTGCGTGGAAGTCTGCTGGTATTGAAAAAGAAGATACACCGGGTGACAGCATAAAATGGGATAATGCTTTGGTAAGAAATAACAAGATAAAGAAATAGCCGCCCCGGGTTGAAAGACGGAGCGGCTGTTCAAGTGAAAGTAGTGATTTTGGAATGAACGGTTATTCCAGATTCAGATGTTTTTTAATAATAACCATGCACACGATATAGAAAATCACACATTCGATGATCGAAAAGAGCAATCCGGAAAGCAACATAGAAGAAAAGGCTGTACCGAATGCAGCGTTTTCAGAGACATCATAGACAGCGACATTGATGTTATTCATGAAACCGAAATATCCGGTAAGTACCATGAGGATGGAAGCTACGATCTGACCTAACATGTAAAACACAATTCCGGCACCGATGGAAGCGCTTATTTTATGTTTTGTAAAAAGCTGGCCGATAGAACCGCTGGCGAATACCATCAGAAGATACTGCAGGCAGGATATGATCATGGAAAGAATCATATAAATAATAAAGGTATGAAATGGTATGCCAAACAGATTTTTGAAATCTGCCATAGCCATATAAAAGTCTGAATCAAACGAAAATCCTCTGTTTGCTGCGCAGCCTAAGAAAATGATCGACAGAAACAGGATGATTAAGGATAACATCAGCCAGCAAAAGGAAACGAACAGTTTTACATTGAACGTCGACATCTGACCAACCGGCAGTGTGTGTGTCAGGTATCCCTGATCGGAATACATGGTTTTATAAAAATGAACACACATATATACGTAGCTTACCACGAAAAGTGCAAATACACCAAGTACATAAAATACCATAGCTGCTGTAAAGAAAATCTCCTGTATCTGGTTCGTCATACCTGCAGGATCACTGTTACTGTACATGGCAATGCAGCCGAGAATGGTGACGAATGCCATGATGCCGTAGATGATGAACATTAATTTGTATGTGTTTTTAAATTCGTATTTCAATAATTTTCCTAACATCTGAATACCTCCCGGAACAGTGAATCGATGGATTTGCCTTCCTCGGCGCGGATATCATCAACGGAAGAGGAAAGACGGATCTGTCCATTCTGGATAAAAACGACCTGATCTAAAATATTTTCGATATCAGCGATCAGATGTGTGGAGATCAGGATGGAAGCGGACGGGTCGTAATTGGTTAAGATCACATCTAAAATATAATCTCTTGCAGCAGGATCGACACCCGCGATCGGCTCATCTAAAATATATAATTCCGCTTTCCGGCTCATGACAAGGATAAGCTGTACCTTCTCTTTGGTTCCTTTTGACATGCTTTTTAGAGAATCATTTGGATTAATATTCAGTTTTTGCAGCATATCGTAGGCGCGTTCCCTGTCGAAATCTTCATAAAAGTCCTGAAAGAAAGCGATGACTTCTTTCACACGCTGGTTCATGTTCAGGTAAGTGTGATCCGGCAGGTAGGAAATGTGGCGTTTACTCTCGACACCGATCGGATTTTCTTTGTAATAGAGAGAACCGGAAGTCGGGGTTAAAAGTCCGTTGATCATTTTAATCAGTGTTGTTTTTCCACTGCCGTTTGGACCGAGAAGTCCTATGATATGACCACTTTCGATCGAAAAATCAATGTGATCGATCGCAGTTTTATTGCCAAACTTTTTCGTAAGATCTTTACATCCAAGTAATGTGTCCATCATTTTTCTCCTTTCATGGTCTGATCGATCATAGCCAGAATTTCATTTTCCTGAAAGCCGAGCTGCTGCATAAATGAGAGCAGTTCTGTAATTTTATCTTTTGCAAGTGTTGATTTTAATTCATCGATCATGGAAGTGTCCTCCGTAATAAATCGTCCGGTTGTCCGCTGTGAGAAAACAAGACCGGTTCGTTCAAGTTCTGAAAAAGCCTTCTGCATCGTATTTGGGTTTACCGCTGCTTCGGCAGCAAGATCACGGACGGAAGGCAGTTTGTCTCCGGGTTTATATTTGCCGGAAATGATGTCCATTTCGATCCGCTCTACGATCTGTATGAAAATAGGGCGGTCGGAATTAAGGTTCCATGCCATCGTATCACCTCGTTTCTTTGTACTAATGAAATAATACAATAGTACAAGAGGAGTGTCAAGAATTTTTTTGTAAAGTATTTTTAATTTGTGACGATATAAATGATATAACAGAAGAAAGCTAAGGATGGCGTCTGATTTTCAAGGAATGAAATAACCGGGAAACAGGCGCCATTTTTGCGTTGCTTTCCAGCGCATTTCAAGTTTGTGCGTAAGCACAAATCTTGCGTGTGAAAAATGTATTTTTATACTGAACCCTCCGGGGGAGCGCTTATCTGTTATAAAATGAGTTGTGAAATGGGGAAAATGAGTATGAGAGTTGGGAACAGATTAAACAGCACCATTGTGCGTGCGCGGATGAACCGTATTGCAAAGACAAGAATATTTTCGACAAAACAGCAGAGAACAAAAAAGAGTATTTCAGGAAGTTCGGGTCAGTCGATCAGTCAGCTTCTTTCAAAATTAAATGCAAATAGTGGGAAAACATCATCTGCGGCGCAGTTGATCGCAAACAGAGACCAGACACTTTTATACAGTGGAATGGAGACGGCTGCGGAACGTGTGGAAAAACGGTTGGGGAAGTTTTTAAAAACAGATGGTACTTCTGTATTTGACGGGGAAGATGAGGCAAAAGTGAAAGAGAATGTGACAGATCATATAGAGTCATTTGTAAATGACTATAATTATCTGATGAAACGTCTTACACAGTCCGGCGACAGCGTGGATTCAAATTTTGCCAAAAAGCTGAAGAATTATGCAAATGCGGAAAATAAAGAACTCCGTGAGATCGGAATTACGATAAATGGTGACGGAACATTAGAGCTGGATGAAAAGAAATTAAAGGCAGCCGACATCAGCCAGATAAAGAAAATGTTTGCCGGTGAAGATGGGTTTGCCGAAAAAGTGTCAGATCTGTCAGGACAGATCAGCAAATATGCAAAAGAAAAGGTGACGGAACTCGAAAAATCAAATGTGACGGCGAGCAGTAACTATAACCGTTATGCACGCTATACAAACGGCACACAAAATAGCAGCAGTTATTATAACAATGGCTATTATAACAGTAAGGCATAATGACAGAGCAGTTTTATGGGGATGACTCTGTCAGAATAAAAAAGACCGCAAAAGAAGAATGGGTGCAGTCCGAATTCAGGGAACAGGAGAGATACCGGAGAAATTATTATGGTACGATTTTTCTTGAGATTTTGTTAGATAAGATGCAACAGAAAGAAAGGGTACTGTATATTGAGACGGTAAAAGCACCTCGGGTCGTGCGCATAAAGCGGAGAAAAAAAGATCTGGATCCGAAAAAATGTGATGAAGTGGAGCGGCAAAAAGAGACTGTCACAAAAAACTGTGATGCGCACAAGCCAAAAGAATCGATGGTATCCGGAACACGGTCTGTGCCGCCTGCACAGAATGTGCAGGATATGCCGGTCGTACCGGAAATAAGATTGTCAAATGGATCGGAAGAGCAGAGAAGGGGTTCGCATGCGGAGCTTATGATAAGTACTGGTATGTCACAGGAAAGTCGAAACGCAGGCAGCAGTCCGGGTGGAAATCAATGCTCTACGGCGTATTCCATGGAATGTTGTTCTGTGAAATATTGTTCCATGGAAGGGTGTTCCATGGAATCTTCCGCGAGTGTTTCAAAAACCGGACTTACTCCGGTTCAAAAAGAAACGATTCTTGTGTGGGCGTCGGGAGATATTTTAGAATTGACTGTGATGTCAGAACTACCGGAAATATCGGGAACTTATAATGCGCGGGCGTGTATGGTGTAGGTGCGGCTTAACTGCCGTTGCCTGCATTACAGGTGCGAACAGTAGCGCTTTTTGTGTAAATTGCACAAGAAAATTCAAATGAGTTGCATACTAAGGATGACGTATGATAAAATAACTCAAAGCATATTTCTACGATGCAGACATCTATCCGGTGCTATAATTACGAATCCGGCAATTCTGTCTGTATGACTATCAGGATGTATACATCCGTCTAAAATTCAAAAAAACATTTCAGAAATCTATGCTTTTTATCCACAAAAATGAAAAGCGGGAGATCTGGATGAGCCTCCTGCACACAGGAGGAACCGAATATGAAGAAGAGCACACAGGTATCAGAAAAGATACCGACAGCCAACCGTCAGTACAAAGACACTGTATTCCGCATGCTGTTTTCAGAGAAAGAAAATCTCTTATCCCTGTACAACGCAGTGACCGGAAGTCATTATCAGAATGCGGAAGCCCTTAAGATTGTCACGTTGGAAAACGCGATCTATATGGGAATGAAAAATGACCTGGCATTTATGTTAGAGACGAATATTTATCTCTATGAACATCAGTCGACGATCAATCCCAATATACCATTGCGGGATCTGATTTACATAGGAATCGAATACCAGCAGTTTGTGAACGATAAGTCACTATATTCGTCAAAGCTGCAGAAGATTCCGGCACCGAAGTTTATGGTGTTTTACAATGGAACCGATGACGTAGAAGACCGTATGGAACTGAAACTTTCATCAGCATATGAGCATCTGGCAGGAGAGCCGGATTTAGAGTTAAAAGTTCTGATGTTAAATGTGAACGAAGGACACAACAAAGAACTGATGGAGCAGTGCCAGACATTGAAGGAATATGCCATTTATGTTGCGAGAGTCCGAAAATATGCATCAGAGCTGAATCTGAATGATGCAGTTGAGAGGGCGATTACGGAATGCATTAAAGAAGGAATTTTAGTGGAATTTCTTCGGAAGAATCGCTCGGAGGTAAAGATGGTGAGTATATTAGAGTATGATAAAGAGTGGGAAGAAAAGAAACTCCGAAAGGCAGAATATGAAGCTGGTAAAGAGGATGGCAGAAATGAGGGAATCGAAATCGGCAAAAACGAAGGAATTGAAATCGGTAAAAATGAAGCTATAGCAGAAATGATTCACAATATGGCGAAATGCGGTTATTCCATAGATAAAATCGCCGAAATAACCGGCAGAAGTACAGAACAGATACAATCGATAATGGACAGATGAGCGTAGTAATAACAAAACAGGAGAAAATCTTTTATGTGAAGATTTTCTCCTGTTTTGTTTAAGTATGATTCATCCTTTCCTGCGGTTATGATTCTCATAATATACCAGCTTATCCTGATACATCTGCTTATCGATACGGTTCATAAAATCATCCATTGTCTCGACACCCAGGTTGGAGACTGCATATCCCATAGAGGCTGATAACTGATATGATTTGTCATTTGTCTGGTTTTCTTCCTGAAAATTCTTTTTTGCGCGCTCAATCAGTTCTGGGATAAACTGCTCATCCGTTGTGTTTAACATTACAACAAACTCATCGCCTGCATATCTGGTTACTACGCCATATTCGCTGAATGATTTCCGAAGCAGATCAGCAACAATGATCAGTGCAGCATCTCCCTCAGAATGTCCGTAGTTATCGTTAATCTGCTTGAAACCGTTTAAGTCAATCATGATACCTGAGACCCAGACGCCTTTTTTCTTACAAGCCTGTTTTTGCAGAAACTCCAGATACACACGGTTATACAAGCCTGTAAGACGATCTACAAAAAATTATTTCATTTTTCAGTGCTGTCATGATTCCCGCGATCGCAATGGATGTCCATGTAATGGCAATCTCTACAAAAAGTGCCTGTACAACTAACCCGAATATAATAGGAACGAGAAATACCCGTACAGGAAACAGTTTCAGCGTACCAACTTTTTTGCGGCACCTGCCATATAAATACAGGCTGTCCAAAATATAAAAAAATGCAAAGAACAGGAAAATGCTATACGCTGGTCCCCTCTGATATACGCCATCCTTACTGTTAAATACCAGCGGATAGAAAATGTTGATGATCAGCAGAATACAGGCAACAAGTGCAACTATCCGGTACATTTTCTTACGTGTATCTGTAAAGGGGATATTCATGTGCGTCATTATAAATTGTGCCCACGAATAGCCAATCAGTACATTTCCTAAATAGAGCCACGAGCCGCTTACGAATACAAGAATTTCTAAAAATATACCATAACTGCCGTTAAGATAGAAAACGCAGCAGTCAGCAACATTAGAAATAGCCGTAATTCCCATCATGCGCAGAACAATCTGCCAATCAAAAAATTAAAAAACACCTTTTGACACCCGAATCCTTATATGGAAGAAACGCAGACATTCTGTATTATTTTACATACGTGGAGGGGAATGCTTCTTATTATACAACGTATTCCATGTGTATCATTATTCCTTCTATCATTGGGGCAGCCTGTTTCCAGCCAGTATTTCGCAAATTGAATAATAAAGGCAGAACGGCATCTGTTTTTGCATTACTTACAGGAATTGCAATGCTTACAATGTTTTTCTTTAACGCAAAGGAATCACCGGTTGTTTTTTATACTTTATCCGGTCTGACACAGTTTTTCTTCTCTGGATTTAATACTGCAATTTATGCGATCATTCCTGATTGTGTGGAATATGGGGAGAGGAAAACAGGGCTTAGAAATGATGGCTTTCAGTATGCGTTTATTTCACTGGAAAATAAGATCGGAATGGCGGTCGGAACCTCACTTTTAGCAGGATTACTTGGAAAATACGGTTATGTTGCAAATCAGACACAAAATGCAGCAGTACTTTCTGTTATGAAACATGCATTTACTACAATTCCAGGAATACTTTGGATCGTGACAGCGGTCGTACTGTTTTTCTACCGGTTAAATAAAAAACGTTATAACGAGATTGTGGAGGAACTGAAACATGGAAAAAAAGGTTGATATTGCCGCATTGGCGAACTGCTGATCGATTTTACGGAAGCAGGATACAGTCAGGATGGAAGAAAACTGTTTGAACAAAACCCAGGAGATGCACCGGCAAACCTGCTGACAGATGCGGTCATAGAAGATCCAGCTTATTTTACAACGCTGGCATTTGTGGAAAACGATGAAATTGGAGAACGGAAATTTTCTTTTGCAAGAAAACCGGGAGCAGATACACAGTTAAGAAAAGAAGAACTGGATCAAACATTAATTTCTGATTGTAAGATTTTCCATTTTGGATCGCTGTCGCTGACCGATGAGCCGGCGGAAGGTGCAACGATCAAAGCAGTGAAAATGGCAAAAGAAGCAGGTGCACTTATTTCATACGATCCGAATTACCGTCCATCTTTGTGGAAGAGCAAAGAAATCGCAGTTGAAAAAATGAGATCGGTCATAGAACTGGCAGATGTCATGAAAGTGTCCGATGAAGAGAGTATACTCCTGACCGGTGCAGAAAGTTATGAAGATGCAGCGGACAGACTACTTGCCATGGGACCAAAACTGATTGCAGTCACACTTGGAGAAAAGGGTGTGCTTATGGCAACCCAAAATAGAAAAGAGATTATAAAAGCATTTAAAACGAAGGCAGTTGACACGACCGGAGCAGGAGATTCGTTCTGGGGTGGTGTTTTATGTGGGATTCTTTCTTTGAATAAACTCATTGAGAAGCTGGAGTGGGAAGAAATCAGAAAATGTGCCGTTTTGAGAAATGCGGTTGCCGGATTGTGTGTACAAAAGAGAGGTGGGATATCTGCCATTCCGTCAAAAGAAGAAGTGCTGGCATTAATGCAGAAGTCAGGGTGTTAAAAATATAATTGACATATGAAAATAGATGTACTATCATCAAGTTGGATGTAGGTACATCTATTTTTGCGTAAAAAAATAAACATGAACTGTCCGCCAAATGCTGGTTTGTGGTTGACATGCGTCGCCCGTCCAAATGGTGTGTCGT
>OGZV01003109.1_pt1 | contig 11699 bp, 13 predicted proteins | sample 1576861 | NCBI WGS metagenome assembly OGZV01 (sample SAMEA3541501, study PRJEB24748) | human gut metagenome | biome: human gut; feature: human-associated habitat; material: faeces | place: China | collected 2012
CTTGCATCTATCATTTTGGTGCAAGCGTAATTCATGAGTAACGTAGCAATATTTTTCACTTACATTAGATTAACGTGAAAATAAGAGGACAATTTTATGGCAAAATTACGAGCTGATAAAAGAAATTATAAAAAAGCGTTTACAGTTCATGCAAATTCCTATGATAATTGGAATATTGGAAGTCCTTACAGTAGACGTTTATTATTATGTTATTGTGTTGAATGTGGATTGAAATGCTTGATCATGGAGAATGATAATATATATACGATTTCTCAGGCGGATGATGAGACAGCGAAAATTTTGGGGTCACATGACTTTAGAACGCTGTTAAAGAGAGTTGGTCAGGCTGGAACTTATCGATTTAAGAGTTTTCCTACGGAGTATGGAAATACGGTAGGAACAGCGGATTATCATCAGTTGTGCAGGTATTTGATTGCTCCAGCAGAGCAGAATATTACATATTTGCAGGAATTCGATCATACGCTGGCTGAGATTAAAGAATGGCTGAAAGAGGTGGTGTAAATTATGAGGTTCTATACATGGAAAGATATTGAACGATATATTTTAATGCATCATGATGAGTGGAAAGATGAATTATACGATATAGAAGTTTATCCGAATGAAATGGTTGTATACCCAAAATCAGAACAGGGTACGCTGCAGAATGCTGTATTAAAGAAACTTTTTCCGAAAAATATTGCACCTGATAATTTAAGTATAAAATTGGATGGTCAGGGAGAAGATTTGATGATTTTATATGAGTACGAGTATAGTCCGGTTACTGTAAGAACGTTGCCATTGTTTAAAAAGGCGATTTATGAAGATTCCATATATCCGACGGAGCAGTTGGCGGATCTTAGCTGTCCGGTTTTTGCATTTCATTCTTATAAGGGTGGAGTTGGACGAACACTGTCGCTTATTGCATTTGCACGGGCATGGACCAATCTTCAGAAGAATCCGGAAAACAGCAAACTTTTAATTATTGATTCTGATCTGGAGGCACCGGGACTTACCTTAATCCAGGGTGATCTAAATGATAGTGCTTTTAGTTATTTGGATTTATTAACTTTGATTCAGGATAACAGCAATGTAGAGGAAATTGTATCAACGGCAGGAAATTTAATGGGGACGATTACCTTGCCAATCGAAACCAGCCAACAGAGAGTAGAACATTTCTTTCTTCCGACATATCGTTATGAAGAGCAATTGTTTGATCTGTATGCAAGTCCGCAAACAATCACTGCCAGTCGAAATAAAGAATATATTTTGGCAGAAGTACTTTCAAAACTGGCAAGTAGTTTAGGGGCAACAGCAGTTCTGGTGGATCTTCGTGCGGGGATCAGCGAATATTCAGCACCATTGTTGCTTGATCCGCGAGTGAAAAGATATTGTGTAACTTCTACTTCTCTTCAGTCTGTAATGGGAACAAAGCAGGTATTAAGTTTTATTGCAAAAGGTCTGAAGATAAAGGAAGATACGCTTCTGCCTACTGTTTTTCTGGGCATGATTCCGGAAACTTTTTCAAGAAGAGAGAAACAGGAAATCAAGGAAAATTTACTCGGATGTTTTGAGACTACAGAGGTAAAAGAGGAACTTCTTGATAATATGATCGTGGAGCTTCCGTTTGCCAGTGAATTAATACATTTAACAGAATGGAAGCAGATTTTAAATGTTTTAAAAGACAGAGATATGTATGATGCTGTCAAAGAATTAGTAAAACCTTACTGTATATCAGAAGAACCAGAAAGAGAAATTTATACAGAAAAACAGCATCAGATCATTACAAAACAAATTTGTGACTTTGCGAATAATCAGATCACGGCTGAAGCCAATGGAGCGGAAGAACTATTATTAACCGAACCGATTAAAAATCTTTGTGCTCGTTTCAATCACCAGATTCCGGTAACGGTTGTTCAGGGAGCAAAGGGATCTGGAAAAACATTCTTGTATCGTCAGTTGATAGAAAAGAAAAACTGGAATTCTTTTTTTTCTGAAATTACTCATAAAAAAATCAGTAAGGAAAATGGCTATTTTATCCCTGTTTTAGCACCGCAGAATATTTCACAGATTCAAACGGTTCTGAGACAATGTATTGACTGTTTTAATGGGGCATTGCCTTTTGCGGATGTTTCACAGAGTATTTACAGTGACAATTCTTATAGACTGGATCTTAAGGCGAATAAAGAAATTGACTGGATGAATTTTTGGGAACAATTGTTTGTAAATTCCGTTAATAAAGAGTTTACCTCATTTGCTCAACTGAATGAAAAATTAAAAGAAGAGGAAAAGACAGTTATCTTTTTGATTGATGGGCTGGAAGAGATATTAAAAGCAGTATCTTCAAATAAAAATCAGCAAAAAGCGATAGAAGTTTTATGCCAGGGAGTTTTGAATACTATCAGTGCGAGATATGAAAATATTGGTCTTATTATTTTTATACGAAGCGATATGGCACAGAATGCAATTACAGTTAATTATGAGCAATTCAGGCAGTCATTTGCCTATGCAGAACTGAAATGGTCTTCGGCAGAAGCTTTAAAGTTGGCAGTTTGGCTGGTAAGCCATGCAAACAGTGATTTTTATCGGGAAAGTATTCCGATTGAAAATGCGTCACAGGAAATAATCGATAAATATCTGGAAGAACTCTGGGGATTGAAATTAGGAAAGAAGGATTCAAATGAAGCGTATTCATCACGTTGGATACTGGCAGCTCTTTCCGATTTTAATGGACAACTTCAGGCACGTGACATTATCCGGTTTTTGAAATATGCAGCAGGGCAGAATATGAAAAAACCGCCGTATGATGATCGGATATTAATGCCTGCAGAGATACGTTATGCAGTACCAAAGTGTTCAAATGCCAAAATCAGTGATATTAAGGCGGAATATGAAAATTTAAAGCCTATTTTTGAAAAGCTGGAAGATTTGCCGACAGACGAAAAAACACTTCCAATGAATCTGGAAAATAATATATTTACATCGGCAGAAGAAAAGTCCATGACACAATCCGGATATTTGAAACGTGATGGAGAAAAACTTTATTTACCGGAAATTATACGTCATGCACTGGGATTTCGATATGAAAAAGGTGCAAGACCGAGAGTATTGTCTTTGCTTCTTAAACATTAAAAACATGGAAGGTTAAAAAGAAAGACTCCACAAATCAAAGAAATAGTGGTATGATAGATAGACTTTAGATTTATTGGAAAACTTGAAAAAGAAAAAATTGGAGAAAATATCATGAAATTTTTTGTGACAGGTGTCGGCGGACAGCTGGGACATGATGTAATGAACGAACTGATCAGGAGAGGACACGAAGGTGTCGGTTCTGATATTCAGGAGCAGTACAGCGGAGTGGAAGATGGTTCTGCCGGTAACCACAGTAGAATATGGCTTAAGCAAGGCAGCAAGGCCGTTTAACAGCCGTCTGGATAAAAGCAAGCTGGTGGAAAATGGATTTACCCCGCTTCCGACCTGGCAGTGTATTCCATCATTGCAGAAAACAATGCCGGACAGTATTATCCCGATTATGCGTATAACCATCCATTATTTACAGACCGGATGAAAATCTACAGTGACACAAAAGTCTCCGATTTCATTAACAGCATAACAAGAGATCAAAGCCTTGCATTTCTGGATGGATGGAATGAGAAACAGGATCACCGTCAAAAGATATACATATCTTATGATTCAACAAATAAAAACTGTCAGGCAGGTGATATTGATTTCGTAGAGTACGGTCATCCCAAAGAAGACAAGGGAGCACCTGTTATAAATTATTCTGTTGCCTATGATGGAACCAATGCAAAACCGCTGTACTATGAAGATTATCCGGGAAGTATTGTGGATGTGTCACAGCTGCAATATACACTGGAAAGAGCTGGCGGTTATGGATACCGGAATGTTGGCTTTATCCTGGACAGAGGATATTTCAGTAAAGAAAACATACACTACATGGACAAGTGTGGATATGAGTTTATCATTATGATGAAGGGGATGATTGGATGTTCACTATTACGGTTTCAAAAATCAGTGAAGTTCAGGGAGATTTTAAGCCTCGTATCGTTAAGGCAAAAGGAAGCATTCAACAGTATCCAGACTGGGATGAAGATGAGTTTGACGAAGAATAATGTGCTGTTTGTGACTAACGAGAGTTAATTTTACAGGAAGTTAAGATACATATTAGAAGGTAATTATAGTTAAATTTTTGAAAATTTGAAACAAAATGTAACATTAGAATAATAAATATTTTCCAAAAGCATAGTTAGTGATTGTTTTTCATTTAAAATGTGCTATACTTATAGAATATCTGAAATAATTAAAAGGAAAAAGAAAATGAAAAACAAGAGAAAAAAAGCAGACTGGCTAACGATAATACCGATATTGTTTTGGTTGTCGTGTATGGCTTTTTCGTTAGCTAAATTGTATCAGTCTGGTAATGGAATACATATTATAGATTATATAGAAATATTTAACAGTAATACGTTTTCTACTTTTATTTCAATGGTAATATGTATGGCATATAAGTTTTTTACGACAGATGAAAATAAACAGGAACTAGATTCTGGTTTATCTCGTAAATGGATTTGGTTGACAATTTTGGCAACAATTATATATGGTGTGTGTGCGGTTATAAATGCAAGCAGATATTGTTTAATAACTTCAGTTATTATGGCTGCAGCTTCTTTAGCTTATATAATATTATTTTTTAAAGTAATGCGAAAAAAAGAAATTTGATTACAGCAGTTTATGGATATTGATAGAGGTGATTATTATGTTGAGCAAAGTATGTGAGGTATTTACAAAGGAATATAGAAAAGAAACGGCATATCAGGAGTTTACGGCAAAGATGATTCAGTACTTTAAGCTCAATAATAATAGTGAGAGTGTGGAAGACAAAGTTGAGCGGTTAAAGGGAAAAAAATATGTATCAAATTTTTGGATGAATATAGGTGAATATAAAAAATGAAATTTGAAACATTTGAATATTTGTGGGAACAGGGGATTGTGCCAGCTGTTAAGAATGTTATTGATGAAATCCCGGAAAAAGAGAGAGACAGTTGCAGTGTTAGGTCTGATGTATCAAGGAAATCTTTAAAACGGTTATATAATGAATATGAATTTTTAAGAAAACAAGTAAAAGAGAAGTATTTTAATGAAGCAGACGAACAACATAAAATTGATGGACATAAAATTTGTGCGTGCATTACAGGAGCTTTACTGAAAATAAAATTGATTGATTTCAAAATGAATGATAAAGTACCAGCTTCCATTGCAATGTCAAATTATGCAGTTGCTTTTTTGGCATCTAATTACATATTGTATTTGTTTTTACTGTCCGATTTAGAGAGAGATGGTAAAGATGAATTATATAGTAAATTAGAAGAGCAAGGAACATTCCTGTTTCCGGAAACGAATAAAGGACATGATTCATATGTTCAGGGAAGAATAAAGGCATTAGCTTTAAATGATGCATATAAAAATGACTTTGATATATTAGCTTATGCAGATATGTTGTTCTGGATTGAACAATATAATATTTCCAGACTTTGAGGGGAATGTCTATATTTAAATGTGTATATATGATATACCGAAAAGCAAATCAGGTATTTTGCAAGAGTAAAAGGAAGAAAATGATGGTAAAAGCCGTAAGGGTAATGTTAGCACCTAATAATGTACAACAAACTAAAATGTTTCAATATGCAGGTGCGGCAAGATTTGCTTATAACTGGGCTTTAGCCAAGGAAAAGGATAACTATGAAAAAGGTGGCAAGTTCATTTCGGATTCAGAGCTTAGAAAAGAATTTACAAGGCTTAGGAATTCTGCTGAATACGCGTGGCTACAAAATGTTTCCAATAATGTAACCAAACAGGCAATTAAAGATGCTTGCATAGCCTACAAAAACTTTTTCAAAAGTTTGCAAAAACATCCGAGATTCAAGTCTAAAAAGAAATCAACGCCTAAATTTTATCAGGACAACATTAAAATACAGTTTAGTGACACTCACGTTAAATTTGAGGGATTTTCTTCTAGCAGGAAAGCTAATAAACAAAAGCTGAACTGGGTAAGACTTGCAGAACATGGACGTATTCCCACAGATGCTAAATATATGAATCCGAGAATATCCTTTGACGGATTAAACTGGTGGATTAGCGTATGCGTGGAATTTCCAGACTGCAAGAAAAATCTAAATAATGATGGTATAGGAATTGATTTAGGAATTAAGGATTTGGCTATTTGCTCTGATGGCAACACATACAAGAATATTAATAAAAGCCAAGTAGTTAAAAAACTAGAGAAATGCAGACGCAGGTTACAGCGTAGAGTTTCTCGAAAGTATGAGAAAAATAAGAAAGGAGTAAGTTACTGTAAAACTAAAAATGTAATCAAAAACGAAAAACTTTTACTTAAAGTGAATCATAGATTAACAAATATCCGTAAAAACTATTTAAATCAGACCACATCTGAAATCGTAAATCGAAAACCAAGATTTATTTGTATCGAAGATTTAAACGTTAGTGGAATGATGAAGAATAGACATTTATCCAAAGCGGTTCAGAATCAGGGATTCTTTGAATTCAGAAAACAGCTTGAGTACAAATGTAATAACAATGGTATTCAGCTCATTGTAGCTGATAGATTTTATCCATCGTCAAAACTTTGTAGTTGTTGTGGAAATATAAAAAAGGATTTGAAATTATCTGACAGAATTTATAAATGTGAATGTGGAAATGTTATAAATAGAGATTTTCAAGCATCACTAAACCTAAAAGCTTATGGAGAAAAATTTGCAAGCTAACAATTAAACGTTAATGCAAATATGTACGGATGCGTTAATTCGGAATTTACGCCTATGGAGAGTACAAGAACTTGTGAGTAGATAGGTATTTATGCCATCAAAAGCATACTCATTGAAGTAGGAATGAAACATAAAAGTTTATAACTTTTTATAAGTTTTCAGTAACGGGCGAATGGACGACACACAAAAAATGGAATATGCGAGGGCATTTCTGCAAAAGGAGGTAGAGTCGGAATTTCCTTACCCGTTTCAGATTCTGACGGAGGAGGACAGTTTTTTATTCTGCTTTAAAAATGGATGCAGGGACTGCTGTGCTCGTTTAAAGGCGACAAAAGGGATGCTCGATAGGCTCTGCAGCGGGGATAAAAAGGTGCAGAAGCAGGAAAAAGAGCGGGTGCTTCGGGTTCTTGAGGCAGCAGTGGAAGCGCAGGAAAATACGGCTCTTTCAGAAAAAAGTGAGTACGGAAAAATGAAAAATATGCTGATTCTTCGTCCGCTCAATCTGGATTTTTACCGAAGCGAGCTTGTAAACGTGCCGTATATCCGCATCGGGGATGTAGCGCTGGTGCTGTACTGCGTTTTATCTCATCTGGGAGAAGATTATTTTACAACGAAGGTGTACCGGGATCAGGTTCAGAAATGGATGGTCCCCGAAGCGGAGGTAATGCGGGCAGCGCTGGTCAATACGAGCTTTTTGTATCCGCCGCGGCTGTATTCGATCCAGTGCCTGATGGGCTGGGACGGAAAGCGGTACGAGAACGGCATTTTTATGGGGGAGGACGACGAACAGAAAATCCCGCCGGGCATGCGCAGCTATCTGTTGACAAATACGCTGGAAATCAACGGAGCGATTGCCGTTTTTTATCCGGGTGTTGCGGAGAAAATCGCGCAGGATCTGGGCGGTGACTTTTATATTGCGTTCACGAGTATTCATGAGGCACAAATTCATGGCGTCGGAATGATTTCTCCGGAAATAGTGGAGTACAGTTTGCAGGAAACGAACCGGGAATGTACCAGACCGGAGGAGGTTCTGTCCAATCATGTATATCTTTACAATCAGGAGAAAAAGACATTTTCAATGCTTATGGACGGCGATTTTCTGGAGGTAGAACATGAAGAATAGACGGGGAGAGTATCTGTATTTTTGCAGTGCAGAGCAGGACAGTCTGTATGCGTTGACGCTTTTTCGGGAAAAAGAAAAACAGGGAACGTTAAATGTGCAGGAGACAGGATTGCTTCTCTGCATGGAACAACGCGCCGAAGACAGCTGGATTTATTTGATGCCTGCGGCGGTCTATGCGGCTGCCAACCAGAAAGGTGCGAGAAGCTGGATGAACCGGCAGAAGCAGGAGAAAATAGATCTCTGGAATGAGAAGGGGATTGCATGGATGCGCCGATATCCGGTATTTTTGGAGCAGTTTGGATGGAAACAACGGCGCTACGCGATTCTGGCAGCGGGAATTTTTGAGCAGCTGGAAGAGGAATCCATGGACGAGTTTGAAAAAGGAAAAAATCAGGTTTGCCATTTTTTACAGGGAAGCTGGGGATTTCTCTGGAAGCGTATGCAGCAGTGCGACAGGCTGAGTGTGCAGGAATGGAAAGAAATGAAAGCGCCGTGGAAGGATTCTGTGCGGATGGACTGCGCGATGTCCGGCATCCTTTTATTGATGGCACAGCTTCTGAAAAAAGAACTGGAAGAGCGCGACCGGCTCTGCGTGGGATTTATGAAGCTGCAGCAGTTCACACAGGAGAGCCTGCGAACAAATGGTATCGCTGCGAAGCAATCTGCAAAGGTATCGGGAGCTGAACCAGTGGATGCACGCGGTACAGAAATCCGTTCTGTGGGCGTTGGTGCGAATCCCACCGCGCTTGTCGAATCCGAAAAGATGGGATGGCTGTTCCAGAAATTTCGCAATCCGGAGCGCCCTGCTTATATCCATGAAAAAGGGCGGATTTCCAGCGAATGGATGGAACAGCTGCATCAGATTATGGAGCTGGCGGGACTTCCGGCAGGAACATTTGAAGCGGTCAGCCTTTCTGCGCAGGAGGTAAACGGCCTTGTAAATCTGATGGGAGAAAAGTTGACTGCGCGCCAGTATATGACGTTTCTGATGTTGTATACGGTGTCGCGGGAGCTTGCACAGGCAGGGCGCACGGCAGCAGCGCTGCAGTTTATCCAGACCTCCCGCCTGAGGGGTGCATCGCCGGCTGCGATGGGGACAGGGATGACAGCGGCGGCACTGATGTCAGGCGGGGCTGGTGCAATGGTGGCGGAGCGAAGCAGGTACGGGGTACGAAGAATGTCAGATGCAGATGGGAATCTGGCGTCTGCAGAGCAGCTGGCTTTGTATACACAGTCCGTGCCGCAGGTGTCACAAAGCAGCTATTGATCGCATGTGGTTTCTTCGGTGCAAGGCGGCTGCGGAATGGAGATTTTTATGCAAGATAGCAGAACATAAACACAAAATGACACAGGCTGCCGGCCATGACGAACAAATGAAAAATTTCGTGTAAGCCGAACATCGGATGCCGTGCGTCAAACAGCGGCAGCCTGAGCGCGTAGATAATGCCGCCGGCGAGCAGCCATAAAAAGGCGTGAAGCGGAAGCAGGGAAAACAGCTGTCCCAGAACGGACAGGCAGCTCCAGCCCATTGCGATATACAAAACAGAGGAAAACCATTTTGGACAGGTGATCCAGAAGCCTTTGATAAAAATTCCGACCAGCGCGATTCCCCAGACTGCGGCAAGCAGCATCAGACCGGAGGGCTTTGGCAGGGTCAGCAGGCATACCGGCGTATAGGTCCCTGCGATCAGGATGAAAATCATCATATGATCCATTTTCCGAAAGATGCGCAGAACGCGCCCGGAGCAGTTGACAGAATGGTATATCGTGCTGGCGGCATACAATAAAACCATGCTGATCATAAAAACTGTCATTGCAGTGAGGCTTTTTACACCGGAGTGGACAGCTGCGCGGACTAACAGCGGGACTGCTGCGCAGAGAGCGAGCAGCATGGCGATAAAATGGGTGAGTGCGCTTCCGGGTTCCCGAATAGTTATGTTCATAGTAGTACCTCCTCCTTACATTTGGATACAATGGAATGCGTATTTTGCGGGCATTCTGTGTCAGGTATAACAGAATGTTCGTTTAACAAGCGATGTGGCATTACAAAATATTATACGTAGTATTTAAAACTACATGTAATATATGCAGATACTACATGAAAAGTGACAAAATGTCAAGAAGAGATGATAGAAAAAAGTTACCGTTCACACGCGCCATTCGCAAAAGCGCATCTTCGATGCTTTCCGCTGCTTTGCAGCTCTTTTTGCTCATAAAATGGCGCTCCCTTCGTACCCTTCTGAGTTCAGATTTTCGTGCAAGCACGGAATCTGAACCCAGAAGGATACGAGTGAACTGTGACATAAAAAAAGAAACGAGCAGACCGCATTAGCAAATGCCGTACGGTTGTAAACTTCGTTTCCGTTTCTATACTATATGATATTTAAGATGTCGGGGCAAAAGGTCCAGACCTTGATGCCTGACTGGTGGATCCTCCAACACACCTGAATAAGGTGCGGGTTTCAAAAATGATGCAGCTTTCAGTCCTCCTCAATCACCTGGATTTCCAGGTAATCGAAGTCGATTTCCTCCACAAAAGAATCCTGGCGGAAGCGTGTTTTGGCATGGCGGCGGAAATCGTTGATATTGCTGTCGAGCCAGATTGGTTTGCCGAGGTCGAACTGCATGCAGACCTCCTGCAGCGCGTCGAAAACCTTATGGGTTCTGGTTTCTTCGCGGTCGTCGCAGATGACGGTATCGTTTAACATGTGGTTATTTTGAAATGTGCGCGCCCATAAACGGAACATGAAAAATCTCCTTTGATGTGAAAGATGTTTACGTCAGTATAGCATAAATCCCGGAGGAAGTGCATAAATATATTTGTGTAGTGAAAAACCGGAGGAAGATTGGGCGGAATATCTAAAATTTTAATGAAAACCGTCTGTTTCCGCATTGGGTATGCTATAATAAAATTATCAAGAAAAGAGAGGCCGAAGGTATGGAACTTTTATTGGACGCAGAAAGCCAGATCGAAACGTGGCAGGAAGTAATATTGGTTTATAATGCCGCCCTGAAACAGATTAACACGAAGCTGGAAATTTTAAACGACGAATTTCAGCACGTTCATCAATATAATCCGATCGAACATATCAAATCAAGAATTAAGACTTCTGAGAGTATCGTAAAGAAGCTGCGCAGACATGGATATGAATCCACGATTGAAAATATGGTGAAGTATGTCAATGATATTGCGGGAATCCGTGTAATTTGTTCTTTTACATCGGATATTTACAGAATCGCGGAGATGATTCGACTGCAGAATGATATTCATGTCATCGCAGTCAAGGATTACATTCGCCTGCCGAAAGCGAGCGGCTATAAGAGCTATCATATGCTCGTGACCGTTCCGGTATTTTTGTCTGACCGCACTGTTGATGTAAAGGTGGAGATTCAGATCCGTACGGTAGCGATGGATTTCTGGGCGAGCCTGGAGCACAAGATCAATTACAAATTCGAGGGCAATGCGCCGGAGCATGTCAAACGAGAGCTGATCGAATGTGCAGGTATGGTATCTGCACTGGATAACCGGATGCAGGAGCTGAACGAAGAGATTAAGGCATTGAGCAAGGAAGACACGGATGGAGCCTGATGGCTGACCGATCCTGTCAGGGTTCGCTTTATTCATGACAATAGAATGCTCGCAGAGCGTGCATTCTATTGTTTTCGAAAAACTTTTAGGGTATTGAGGCAGTTCGGACGTAGATGCGATCGGGCTGCTTTTTTATTGGATCGAAACTGCGTTTCGATCCAATAAAAAAAGCTCCGCGAAGATGCGC
>OGZV01003111.1_pt1 | contig 11690 bp, 9 predicted proteins | sample 1576861 | NCBI WGS metagenome assembly OGZV01 (sample SAMEA3541501, study PRJEB24748) | human gut metagenome | biome: human gut; feature: human-associated habitat; material: faeces | place: China | collected 2012
TTTTTTCGTCACTCCATAGGTAGGAAAGTCATTATCTGACAACAATGAATACTCACACAAAGCTGTAATTCCGGCTTTTTTCTCTAAGTGAATATCATCAGGAAACGCATATCTTCTGATAACAGGTTTTCTCAAAATATGCTGTATCTGTTTCCACAACTGCTTTACATCAGGCGGAATGGTAATAGCTCTTGACTTGCCTTTTGTGTCGAGAATATTCACATTCAGGTATTCTATTTCATCAAAACATCTGCTTGCTGACGTTTTTGATACACCCAATTTTTCGGCAGCTGTTGATACTGTTACCTTCTCCCACTTTTCGTATATCGCAGTAAGTATCAGCTTTTGCGTCAGAAATGAAATAAGCTCGACAGGTGTGATATCACGTTCGCCCGAATTGGAAAGCAGACAGCCAATGAACGGCAAATATACCTGCTTACCTTTCAGCACAAAAGGGATACCGTCCTCTATAAGTTTTTCCTTTATATAAGGGGTAGCGGATCTAAGAAATAAGGCACAGTTCAGCCCTGAAATATTCTGTACTTTAGCTCTGTCTTTTCGGAGTGCAATAAGCCCAATATCGTTCTTTGGCTGAATTGCAAGCCAGCCCATTCCGTTGTTTTCAACATTAAAGAGATCGTATCGTCCCTTAAAAGCCAGCGGAAGTTTATCGTACAAGTCGTTATTTTCTTTGATCGTAACTCTTTGTCTTAAAGTTTTTTCTAAGTATTCTTTCATATGCTCACCTTTTTATATTTGTAACGTATTTTAAGTTACAAATATAAAATAACATATTTTTATCAATGTGTCAAGCCACTTACATATTTTTCTCACATTATTTTATGTACAGCCTATCCGCTAATCTGAGAAAGGCAAGCAGAAAATCAAAGTTAGTGTTCAACGTTGTCTGCAACGGGTCGCCCTCACGGATACGCATGGTGCGCCTTATTTCTTTAGGTATGACAACTCTGCCGAGATCGTCGATCCTGCGGACAATTCCTGTTGCTTTCATATTTATGACCTCCGTTGTTTTTTCAAAATTGCAGTAATATTATTTGCAGAGGTGGGGAATTTATGCAGGAAAAAAGCAAATAACGTGTTTTGCGGTCGTTGACAAGCTTTTTTGTTCGGAGATATAGCCTACACCATGTAATAGATCGCACGAAAAGACCCGAAAATTGAAGCTCGGGACATATAACTATTGAAGAGAAGACATATAGATATCAAAATACATTTAAAATGTCATAATAACATTATGATTTTTACACGAATATTAAAATTATGATATTATTTCCGGCCATATAGAGCTACAATATAGCTGTAAATAAAACTAGAATCAGAAAGGACGGTTAAAAATATGAGAAGATTTAATGGCTATATGCATGGCATCGATATCGGAGGCTGGCTGTCACAATGCGATTACAGTAAGGAACATCTTGATAATTTTATTACAGAGGAGGACATCAAGCGTATAAAGGGCTGGGGCTGCGACCACGTTAGAGTGCCTGTGGATTATAATATCTTTCAGGAAGAAAACGGCTTTATAGAGAGCGGCTTCGACTATGTTCAGAAGTGTATCGATTGGTGCGGAAATAACGGTATCAATATGATACTTGACCTCCATAAGACAATGGGCTTTTTCTTTGACAAGGCTCAGGCTGAAAGCGGGTTTTTTGATAACGCTGAGCTTCAGCAGAAATTCTATGACCTTTGGGAAGAGTTTGCAAAGCGTTTCAGCAAATATTCTGACAGGGTCTCTTTTGAGCTTCTCAATGAGGTAACTGACCCGAAATTCAGTGCAAAATGGAATGCTATCGTTGAAAATGCCATAAAGCTTATTAGAAAATACAGCTCTGATATAAATATCATTGTGGGCAGCTACTGGAACAACTCTATTGATTCAATGAAAGATCTTGATAAGCCTTATGACGAGCATATAGTTTATACTTTCCATTGCTATGACCCATTTCTTTTCACTCATCAGGCTGCCTATTGGGTAGATGAGATGCCAAGAGATTTCAGGATCGATTATCCGGGAAGCGTCCCAAAATACAGAAGTGAGATAAAGCGTCTTGGTCTTGAATATATGCAGACATACGAGGAGGTCAAGACAGAGAAGTTTACGCCTGATTATTTTATGGGAAGATTTGCTGAGGCTGTAAGGGTCGCAGAGGAAAGAAATGTTCCTATGTATTGTGGCGAATACGGTGTTATAAATCTTGCATCTGCTGAAAATACTCTTAACTGGTACAAGGATATAAGCAGTGCCTTTGAGAAATGTTCTATCGGAAGAGCGGCTTGGTCATACAAGGGTGTTGACTATGGCTTTATTGACGGACATCTTGACAGCGTTCTTGATGAACTGGTAAAGTATCTTTAATAGATAATTTCTTCATATAACTCCATTTTTGGACAAGCTCGGTCACGTTTGCCGAGCTTGTTTTTTTATGCTTAGTTTCATAAATTGATGTTTGCTCATAAAATTCTATTTACGATAATTATTTGATATAAATAATTAAATATTGATATAATAGTTTTAAAACAAAGAGTATAATATAAACATAATAATTCATAGTCACTTTCTTATAATAACTTCCGAATAAACAGATCTGCTTGAATATCAAGTGGGTCTGTTTTCATATATTTATAATCTTTCATAAATTTGATATTAAACACTTTTATGATATTTATGTTACGTTTTTGATATAAACAAAACGTTTACATAGTTATAATATATACAGAAACAACAAAATAAATTGCTTTTAGCGAAAAATTTTATTGAAAAATAGGAGGAAAAGGTTATGAAGATCAAAAAATTTGTAGCAGGTCTTTCAGCAGCGGTTCTCGCAGCAACAATGATGTCAGTTTCTGTTTCGGCAGCAAAGCTAGGCGATGTTGTTCATCCGTCAGAGGAGGACTCAAAAATGAATGACTCATATTACTCTATCGGAGCAATGGGCTTTTATATGGGTCAGGACTGGACCTGGAATCAGGGCGACTGGGTAGGCATCGATGATGCTGGCAAGATAACTGTTGAATATAAGATAAGCAAAGTTATCACAGACAAGACAATGTCAGGCAAGGGAACTCTTGGAGATATGGGCGTTATGGTGGCTAATCTTCCTGATGGTGTTTATCCTGTGGACGTTAAGATATCTGACGCAAAGTTCGTTGCCGAGGACGGCACAACAACAGTTTTTGATTCGCTTAATTCTATCACTTCAATGGACGAGGACGCAGAGGGCGGAATAAGAATACATATCAGACCAACTGACGAGGTCAATGAGGAAACAGGCGAGGTAACAAAGAAAGCTTGTCCTGAGGTCGCAGGCTGGGAGAAGGAAGGCGCTTTCAACGGCGGCACACTTTCAATGACGCTTGATTTCGGTGTTGCATCTGCCGAGGGCGGAGAGCCAAAAACAGATGCTTCAAAGGCAGATTCAAAGTCTGATGCTTCAAGCTCAAAGGCTGATACGTCAAAGAAAGATGTTTCTTCATCTAAGGCAGATGCAGGCAAGACTTCTGCAGCAGCGGCTACATCTTCAAAAGCATCTGACGATACATCTAAGGCAGCAGAAACAGGTGCGGCTGTTGGCGGAGCACTTGCTGTTATCGCTCTTGCAGGCACAGCAGTGATCGTTGCAAAGAGAAGAAAGTAATATTCGGAGGTATGGCTATGAATAATGCAAAAAGAGTTTTGACATTTGCCCTTGCAGTTTGCTCGCTTTCAGCATTTGCATCTTGCGGAAGTTCAAGTGATTCATCAAGCAAGGTAGTTGACAAAAAGCTTAAGGAAGATCAGCAGCAGATAGTTCAAAGACTTGCTGATGATATGAAAGATGTGAGAGATCTCAAGAGCAACGAAATAAAGTGGTTTTCACATTGGGATATCAACCCTACTGAGGCAGAGGACAAGGAGATAGGCGCTGACCTTGCTTTGTTCAAGACAAAGTATAATGGTAAGATAAACTGGGTGCAGACCACTTGGGAAACTAAGTTTGACGATCTTGCGGCACTTGTAATGTCAAATGATTCACCTGATTTCATCGGTGCTGATGATATGGACGTTTTCCCTAAGGGTGCTATAAAGTCAATGATAGAGCCTATCGACGATTATATCGATCTTTCAAAGCCTCTTTGGACAGACATAAAGGGTGCGACAGATCAGTTTATGCTTGGCGACAAGCATTATGTGAGCGTTATCAGAACAGACCCTGCATATGTTTTTGTATACAACAAGCAGACAATGGAAGATAACGGCTATGACGATCCTGCTGAGCTTTTCAAAGAAGGCAAGTGGAACTGGGATACATTCACAGAAATGTGTCTTGATTTTACTGACGCTGAAAGCGATAAATACGCACTTGACGGCTGGTATTATGAAAAGGCTTTGCAGCAGTCTTCAGGTGTGCCGCTCATCGGTATCACAGACGGCAAGCTTGTAAACAATATTTCTGACCCTATGATAGCAAAGGCTCAGAATATGATGTATGAGCTGCAGAAGAACAATGTTGTTTATCCAAAGCACGAGAATAACTGGAAACTCAGAGGCGACGCAGAGGGCAGCGGAATGGCAACAGGTCTGACGCTTTTCTATCCTATCGGACTTTGGGCACTTGAGAATGCTCCGTCAACAACTGTAAACTATGGCGATGTATCAAAGGGAGAGGTAATGTTCGTTCCTGTTACTTGCTCGGCTGATAGCGATAAACAGTATATCCCTTCAAGAGTACACGGCTTTAGCATTGTAAGAAACGCTCAAAATCCTGAGGGCGTGGCAGCTTTCCTTGAATGCTGCCGTTATGCAGAGCTTGACGAGGCTGCACATCAGATAACCCTTGATCAGTACAAGGATGATTACGGTTGGACAGATGAGATGCTTGAAATGAGAGAAACTATCTATGATCTGTCTGCACAGAACCCTGTATTTGACTTTGAACAGGGCGTATCTGCCGACCTTAACTCTATTTGCGATACTGCAATAAGAGGAACAATGAATCCGCAGGAGTCAAAGAGCTGGTCACAGGTCGTTCAGGAAAATGAAAAGGCTATAGATTATCTTATCGACGAGGCTATGGCTTCAATGAAAGAGGCTAAATAATATCTAATTATCAGAAAAAAGGGCGGCAGGGTGATTTGCCGTCCTTTTTCTATAAATATGAAGCTTTACTTGTGTCTGTAAATATGATATAATAAGCTAAAAAGCAGGGGGTGAAAGCTATGGAAATAAACAGAGAATTGTCTAAGCGGCAGTTTATGCAAAAGGAAAATGACTATCATCATTCACCGTATGAAACGGAACTGGAATTTTATTCTGCGGTGCGGGCGGGCGACCTTGAAACGGTCAAACGTTTGTATACGCCGCTGGATACAAACGGAAAGGGCAGGCTCAGCAAAGACGACCTTAGAAACGTCAAGTATCATCTTGTCATAACCATAGCTATGCTGTGCAGGTTTTGCATCGAGGGTGGACTTGACCCGGAAACTGCATATACCATAAGCGATATATACATTAATAAATGTGATGAGTGCCGCAATGAAGAAAGCGTTATGGCTGTACACAAGGAAGTCATCGTTTATTATACAAAGCAAATGAAAAAGGCTGCGTCACAGAACGTTTACTCGAAGCATATCCTTATGTGCTTTGACTGCATTTTCGATAATATTTACAAGGGCGTGACCGTGAATCAGATAGCTGATGAACTTAAAATAACGCCACAGTATCTTTCAAAGCTTTTCAGGGAGGAAGTTGGCGTAAAGATCTCTGATTTTATTATGTCAAAAAGGATACAGGCGGCTGAAAATATGCTGAGATATTCTGAATATAGTCCGCTTGATATAGCCAATTATCTTGCTTTCAGCTCGCACAGCCATTTTATTGCCTGCTTTAAGAAACAGACAGGACTTACGCCGAAACAGTATAGAGATCAGTTTTTCCGTGCAAACTGGAACAAGCATAGCACAAGCAGATCGAAAATTTAAGTTGATGTTAACAATCTGATATTTGCATTACTTTTCTGATATAAATATCACATTTGTTGATTTATAATACTTATAGAAGATAAAATTCTGATATTTATTCGGAGGTAATGAAAAATGAAAAAAGTTTTGGCTATGTCTATTCTCACAATGATAGTTATGTCTATGGGTGGCTGCGGTTCTTCATCTGACAGCAGTTCTTCGCAAGATGTCAGCAGCAAGGCGGAAACGGAAAGCAATTCTCCATACACGGTTGAGGCAGATTTCAGCAAGGGTGCGTCAAATGATTTTTCCATTTCAGCAGGCTGGTCAAATGGTGATCCGTTCAACTGTTCGTGGAGCGAAGATAACGTAACTTTCAATGACGGAAAAATGCAGCTTACCATTGACAGTATGGGCGATTCCGAAGCGTACAGAGGCGGAGAGTATCGTTCAAAGGAAAACTACGGCTATGGACTTTATGAGGTTTCAATGAAAGCCATAAAGAATGACGGCGTTGTATCATCGTTCTTTACATACACAGGTCCGTCGGAGGATAATCCTTGGGACGAAATAGATGTTGAAGTCCTTGGCAAGGACACAACAAAGGTGCAGTTCAATTACTACACCAATGGTGTTGGCAATCACGAATACATGTATGATCTTGGATTTGACGCTTCTGAGGATTTTCACACTTACGCATTTGAGTGGAAAGAGGACGGCATAACTTGGTATGTTGACGGAAAGGAAGCATACAAGGCTACTGAAAATCTGCCTGTTACGCCCGGAAAAATAATGATGAATGCGTGGAACGGCATTGGCGTTGACAGCTGGCTGAAAGCTTTTGACGGCACAGTTCCGCTGACAGCGGAATATGAGTGGGCAAGGTTTACGGCAGAAAAGTAAAGTGATCCGCATATTACGTTTGCTTTTATGTTTTGATTTTTTTAGTTAATGATATTGATATTTGAACGACCCCATTTGCTAGGTCAAAAAGTCTAGCGAATGGGGTCGGTTTATTTTACAAAGATAAACTCATATATTAACTCTTCTCATGAGCTTGACTATTTATGATATCATGAGTATATTTCTGTATAGGGGTGTTTTTTTGCTATAATTTTCATTTATATTCTCACATCTCAACTTCTCGGTTATACGCCTCTGCCCCCTCGACATACAGCGTTCTCATTTCTTCAAACGAGTCGCTTGGGGATATGATAACGCCGTCTTTGCCGAACTTATTGAAATAGTATTTGACTTGGATAGGCGGGGAGATGAACTCGTTGACAGCGTTGGGCTTGGGCTTTTCATTGCCTTTCAGTATGGGGCGCTGATAGAGTATTTTGCCGAACATTTCAACGCCTTTTTCGGTGAGGTACACTTTGGAGATATCGCTCTCATCACTGCCAAAACGTGGGTCGCTGAGTAGGTGCTTCACGGACTTGACGTGACCCTCTTTCAGCCGTTCGTATTCGGTGACAGAGGAGTATTCCTTTTGGCTGAGCTTTTCTGCAATGCTTAGTCCGCTCAATCTGCTTATGCGACAGCTGTCGGCTTTGAACTCTTTGCCTGCGCTTTTTTCGTCGGACAGGCAGACAAGATAATTATACATCTTATATTCGTCGCTGACGATACGGTATGGGATAAGCCTTATGCGGCGCTTTTCACGGCTGTACATATTAGAATATGCGTAAATGAAGCTGTAATATCTGCTGCCGTTTTGTTTGATGACTTCATTTATTTTTATGATATTGTCGGCGAAAAGGAGCCTTTCACGTTCGCAATCTGACAGCAGGGCATAGTCCTCATACACGGCTTTCAGAAATCTTCTTAGGGTCGAGCTGTACACTTTGTTTTCATAATAAAGGTCATCACTGCTCAGTGTATCGTAAAGGTCACGGCATATGCTGAGCCTTACTCGCACTGCATTTTCGGTCTTGGTCTTTTCGTATTTTGCAGAGAGCTTTGAGATAAGATAGCTTTTTATTATCTCCTTGCTTTTATCATCAAGGCTGTCATTGATCTCCTCGATCTGCCATTTTACGAATGCGTTCAGAAGCGGGATACCAATATATTTATAGTTATCGTCACTTTTGTATTTTAATGATGCGATATATGCTGAATCAAATATACTTGTGAGAAATGAGGACATTGATACGCTGCCGTTAGGGGAAAGGCTTGTTTCAAATATGGACTTGTCCTTGATAATGACGGAATATGCAGAGGGTGAGAGGGGTATGGATTGCACCTCTGCGATATATGGTACGCCGCCCTCACGCTTGGGCAGAAATGTGCTTGGGGGTATGAGCATTTTTATCACCTCTTGAAACCATTATATCTCAAAAACAGCTTTTTGTCAATGATATAGAAAATTATTTTGCTGAAATTGTGATATAAATGCCGTAAAAACGTGATAAATGTGCAAAAACATAGACAAAAAAGTTTTTGAAAATTACACTTTTGTTGACGATGATAAGGTGGTATAATGTATACAGAACAAAGGACAGGAGGTGATAAAAATGGGAAAGACGATCCTTACGGCTATCCTTGTAGCCGTACTTGACTGCGCTATCGCAGCTGTCAAGGAGATTGGGGAATGAGATGAAATAACAACAGACGGGAGGTGATGAAAATGCTTTATGTAAAACAGCCACTTTCTATTGACATTTGTGTCTGAAAATGGTATAATATATATGTTAAAGCGTCGATAAAATAAGTTTGGTGTTTTATCACAGAATATCATTGATTATTTTGTCTACTTTGACCTACTACACTAGTGCGAATTTGCACTAGTCTAAAACCAAAGAAGTTACCAATGCCCATACTAGGTTCTACTACACTGGTGCGAATTTGCACTAGTCTAAAACTTCGTCAATCTCAAATGAAGCCTTTCAGGGCTACTATACTGGTGCGAATTTGCACTAGTCTAAAACGTTCGTTTGGCTTTGAGGTCACTACTATCGCTACTACACTGGTGCGAATTTGAACTAACCGGCAAAGATTAACATTAAAACCAACAAATAAAAAAATCCCTTAACGCTCAATGCGCTAAGGGATAACTAATATAAGGAGTAATATTTATGGCGAAAAAGAATAAAATGAAGCCTAGAGAGCTGCGTGAGGCTCAGAAAAAAGCCAGACAGCTCAAAGCGGCTGAGATAAATAATAACGCTGCTCCTGCGATCGCTGCCATGCCTGCTGCAGAGGTCATTGCACCTGCGGCAGAGAAGAAAAAATCCTCCGTAAAGGCGGCAGGAATGAAGTCTATTCTTGTCAGCGAAAATAAAATGTACATAACCTCTTTCGGCAAGGGCAATTCTGCTGTGCTTGAATATGAGGTGGATAATAATGACTACAACAAAACTCAGCTTTCATCAAAGGACAACAGTAATATCGAGCTTGGTAATGTAAACGAAGTAAACATCACTTTTTCAAGCAGACGTGGCTTTGAGAGCGGTGTGGAGATAAACACTTCAAACCCTACTCACAGAAGCGGTGAAAGCTCGTCTGTAAGAGGGGATATGCTGGGGCTTAAATCGGAGCTTGAAAAGCGCTTTTTCGGCAAGACTTTTGATGATAATATACATATCCAGCTTATTTACAACATTCTGGATATCGAAAAGATACTTGCAGTGTATGTGACGAATATCGTTTATGCACTGAACAATATGCTTGGTGTAAAGGGTTCTGAAAGTTATGATGATTTTATGGGGTATCTTTCTGCCCAAAATACTTATTATATTTTTACTCACCCTGACAAAAGTAATCTTTCCGATAAGGTAAAGGGTAATATCAAGAAAAGCCTTAGCAAGTTTAATGACCTGCTGAAAACTAAGCGTCTTGGCTATTTTGGTCTTGAAGAGCCAAAGACAAAGGATACAAGAGTTTCGCAAGCTTACAAAAAGCGTGTTTATCATATGCTTGCAATTGTGGGTCAGATAAGACAGTGTGTTTTTCATGATAAATCGGGTGCAAAAAGATTTGACATTTACAGTTTTATTAACAATATTGATCCCGAATACAGAGAAACCCTTGACTATCTTGTTGATGAGAGATTTGATTCTATAAATAAGGGCTTTATCCAGGGCAACAAGGTCAATATCAGCTTGCTTATTGATATGATGAAAGACTATGAGGCTGATGATATCATACGCCTTTATTACGATTTCATTGTGCTTAAATCTCAGAAAAATCTCGGCTTTTCTATCAAAAAGCTTCGGGAGAAAATGCTGGACGAATACGGCTTCAGATTTAAGGACAAGCAATATGACTCTGTGCGCTCAAAGATGTACAAGCTTATGGATTTCCTGCTTTTCTGCAACTACTACAGAAATGACGTTGTCGCAGGCGAAACTCTTGTGCGCAAATTGCGTTTTTCAATGACCGATGATGAAAAAGAGGGGATATATGCTGATGAAGCGGCAAAGCTTTGGGGCAAATTCAGGAATGATTTTGAAAATATCGCCGACCACATGAACGGTGACGTTATCAAGGAGCTTGGCAAGGCTGACATGGATTTTGATGAGAAAATTCTTGACAGTGAAAAGAAGAATGCGTCTGATCTTTTGTATTTCTCCAAAATGATATATATGCTCACATATTTTCTTGACGGCAAGGAGATAAACGATCTTCTTACAACGCTTATCAGCAAGTTTGATAACATCAAGGAGTTTTTGAAGATAATGAAAAGCTCTGCTGTTGATGTTGAGTGTGAGCTTACGGAAGGCTACAAGCTGTTCAATGACAGCCAGAGGATAACCAACGAGCTTTTTATCGTAAAGAACATTGCTTCCATGAGAAAGCCTGCGGCTTCGGCGAAGCTTACAATGTTCCGTGACGCACTGACTATACTCGGTATAGACGACAAGATCACGGACGATAGGATAAGCGAGATTTTAAAACTTAAAGAAAAAGGCAAGGGCATACATGGTCTGAGAAATTTCATAACAAACAATGTTATCGAGTCCTCTCGGTTTGTATACCTTATCAAGTATGCGAACGCTCAGAAGATAAGAGAAGTGGCTAAGAATGAGAAAGTTGTCATGTTTGTTCTTGGGGGTATCCCTGACACGCAGATAGAGCGTTATTACAAGAGCTGTGTGGAATTTCCTGACATGAACAGTTCTTTGGAAGCAAAGCGCAGTGAGCTTGCGAGAATGATAAAGAACATCAGATTTCAAAAATGTGAAACAGCAGGCAAAGGGCAGAGAAAACGTGGCTAAGGAGAGGGCAAAGGCTGTTATCGGGCTTTATCTTACGGTCATGTATCTGCTGGTGAAAAATCTTGTGAATGTCAATGCAAGGTATGTTATTGCGATACACTGCCTTGAACGTGATTTTGGGCTGTATAAGGAGATAATTCCTGAGTTGGCTTCAAAGAACTTGAAAAATGACTACAGGATACTTTCACAGACGCTTTGTGAACTTTGTGATGATCGTGATGAGTCGCCGAATTTGTTCTTGAAAAAGAACAAGCGGCTGCGCAAGTGCGTTGAAGTTGATATCAATAATGCAGACAGCAGCATGACAAGAAAATACCGCAACTGTATTGCTCATCTTACTGTAGTTCGTGAACTGAAAGAATACATAGGAGATATTCGTACAGTGGATTCTTACTTCTCCATTTATCATTATGTTATGCAGCGCTGTATCACAAAAAGGGAAGATGACACAAAGCATACGATATTTCACACGAAGGAGAATGAAAAATGGAACATTTCATGAATCTGGTG
>OGZV01003118.1_pt1 | contig 11673 bp, 8 predicted proteins | sample 1576861 | NCBI WGS metagenome assembly OGZV01 (sample SAMEA3541501, study PRJEB24748) | human gut metagenome | biome: human gut; feature: human-associated habitat; material: faeces | place: China | collected 2012
GGAGTATTGACAATCAGCTGGATCTGGTCATTCGTGATCTTATCCAGGATGTTCGGACGTCCCTCGTTGAGCTTGCATACCTTCAGGGCAGGAATACCGGCCTGTTCGATCAGGTCACAGGTTCTGCCGGTTGCCATAATTTCAAAGCCAAGCTGATAGAAGCCTCTTGCAACGTCAACTACCTCTGCCTTATCTCTGTCATTAACAGAAATCAGCACGCAGCCGGAAGTGGGCAGCTTGGTCTTTGTCGCTTCTTCTGCCTTGAAGAATGCATCACCAAAGTCTGTAGACAGTCCAAGAACCTCACCGGTGGAACGCATTTCAGGTCCGAGTACCGGGTCAACCTCCGGGAACATATTGAAGGGGAATACCGCTTCTTTTACACCGTAGTGAGCGAATTTCTTTTCCTTCAACTCCGGCACCGGGCTCTTGCGTCCGGTATAAGGCAGGGTAACGATATCCGTTGCAATCTGAACCATGTTGATGCCGCAGACCTTGGATACAAGCGGAACGGTTCTGGATGCACGGGGATTTGCCTCGATGACAAATACCTTGCCGTCCTCAATCGCATACTGCATATTCATCAGGCCAACAACATGCAGCTCCTTTGCGATCTTTCTGGTGTAGTCTTTCAGAGTTTCGATCTGCTCTTCTGTCAGTCCTCTCGGAGGAATGATACAAGCAGAGTCGCCGGAATGGATACCAGCCAGCTCGATATGCTCCATAACAGAAGGAACGAATACATGCTCGCCATCGCTGATTGCGTCCGCTTCACACTCGGTTGCATGATGCAGGAATCGGTCAATCAGGATCGGTCTGTCCGGTGTTACACCCACTGCCTGCTGCATGTAGAAGGTCAGCGCTTCATCGTCATAAACGACCTCCATGCCGCGTCCACCAAGGACGTAGGAAGGACGTACCATAACCGGATAGCCGATTCTGTGAGCAGTTTCCAATGCTTCTTCCACATTGACAGCCATTCCTGCTTCAGGCATCGGAATCTCCAGTTTCTCCATCATTTCACGGAACTGGTCACGGTCTTCTGCAAGGTCGATGGCTTCCGGAGTGGTTCCGAGAATATTGACACCGTATTTCTTCAGGTCTGCTGCCAGATTCAGCGGAGTCTGTCCACCGAACTGTGCGATAACGCCAACCGGCTGTTCTTTTTCATAAATTGCAAGGACATCTTCCAGAGTCAGAGGCTCGAAATACAGCTTGTCGGAAGTGTCGTAATCTGTGGATACCGTCTCAGGGTTACAGTTTACAATGATCGTGGAGAATCCGAGCTTACGCAGTGCTTTTGCAGCATGTACGCAGCAATAATCGAATTCGATACCCTGACCGATTCTGTTAGGACCGCCGCCGAGGATCATTACCTTCTGTTTGCTGTTGTCTACCGGGCTTTCGTCCTTGATATGATAGCTGGAGTAATAGTATGCGGAATCCTTAGTAGAACTTACATGAACACCTTCCCAGCCTTCCACAACGCCAAGCTCTGTTCTGCGTGTCCGAATTGCTTCCTCGGATACACCCAGGATCTGGCTTAAATATTTATCAGAGAAGCCATCCAGCTTCGCCTGTTTCAAATCAGCATCTGCAGGAACCTGTCCGTGATAAGCAGCAACGAGCTTCTCTTCTTCCTCAACCAGCTCCTTCATCTGCTCGATAAAGTAATCCTTAACTTTGGTCAGTTTGTTGATTTCTTCTACAGATGCACCCTTACGCAGCGCTTCATACATGATGAAATAGCGCTCGCTGCTGGGAGTTGCAAGCATGGTCAGAAGCTCTTTTTTGGACTTCTGATCAAAATCCTTTACATGACCAAGACCATAACGGCTCTTTTCCAGAGAACGGATCGCTTTCTGGAATGCTTCCTTATAAGTCTTGCCGATGCTCATAACTTCGCCGACTGCTCTCATCTGAGTTCCGAGCTTATCTTCTACGCCCTTGAACTTTTCAAATGCCCAGCGCGCGAATTTCAGAACGATATAATCGCCGTCCGGAACGTATTTATCCAGTGTGCCATATTTGCCGCAAGGAATTTCATCCAGAGTCAGACCGCTTGCCAGCATTGCAGAAATAAGAGCGATCGGGAAACCGGTTGCCTTACTTGCAAGTGCAGAAGATCTGGAAGTTCTGGGGTTGATTTCAATAACAACAACACGACCGGAAATCGGATCATGTGCAAACTGTACATTCGTACCGCCGATTACCTCAATCGCATCTACGATACGGTATGCCTGATCCTGCAGCTTCTTCTGTACCTCCTCGGAAATCGTCAGCATTGGAGCGGAACAGAAGGAATCACCGGTATGCACGCCAACGGGATCGATGTTTTCAATAAAGCATACGGTAATCATATTTCCTTTTGCATCGCGGACAACTTCCAGCTCCAGCTCTTCCCATCCAAGAATGGACTCTTCTACCAGAACCTGACCCACGAGGCTCGCCTGCAGACCTCTTGCGCAGACTGTTTTTAATTCTTCTTTATTATAAACAAGACCGCCGCCGGCGCCACCCATGGTGTATGCAGGACGCAGGACAACCGGATATCCCAGCTTGTCCGCAATCGCAAGTGCCTCGTCTACGGAGTAGGCGACGTCGCTTCTTGCCATCTCAACACCAAGCGCATTCATAGTATTCTTAAACTCAATACGATCTTCGCCGCGCTCAATTGCATCTACCTGAACGCCGATTACCTTTACATTATATTTGTCCAGCACGCCTGCTGCCTGCAGCTCGGAGCAAAGATTCAGTCCGGACTGTCCGCCCAGGTTCGGAAGCAGTGCATCCGGGCGTTCCTTTTCAATAATCTGCTCGAGACGTTCCACATTCAGCGGTTCAATATATGTGATATCCGCTGTGTCCGGATCTGTCATGATCGTTGCCGGATTCGAGTTTACCAGTACGATTTCGTAGCCCAGCTTTTTCAGTGCCTTGCAAGCCTGTGTGCCGGAGTAATCGAACTCACATGCCTGTCCGATAATGATCGGTCCTGAGCCAATAATCAGTACCTTATGAATGTCTTGTCTTTTCATAAATCCACCCATATTATCCTTTCTGTAAACGTATTCCCTAAAAACCCATTGTATATTCTAGCACAATTTGCAAAGGACAACAAGATTTTTTTCGATTAGTTGAAGCCAAAGAATTTCTGGCAGATCTTGTAGCCTTCCACAGAAATCCATCTTCCGGTTTTACCGGGCAGATTCATACAGTTTCCTAAAAGACCGTAACGCAGCTTTCTGTAAACCTTCTTGTCCTTTTGTCTGATGTAGTTTAACAGCTCACGCTTTTTCTCGAGAGATTCCGGTGTGTTGATGCGGATCAGCAGGATGGAGGAGACCGTCGTTATGATGTCCAGATAGCTTAGCATATACTTTGCAAGGGGCTTATTGCCCATGATCTCGCTCTTCTTTTCCACAAAGTAGTCTGTCATGATCTGGTTGACCTTGATCTGCTGGTCGATTCGTCCGGTCATGACCTTTTCGTTGACGGACTGATCTGACCTGCCGATAAAATAGCGGTAGAAATTCACATCCAGATAGTACATGTTGCGGACATACGGCAGAGGCTCAAAGACATAAATATTGTCCACATAAAACGTATGCTCCGGAAGCTTTAAACCGCATTCCCGCAAAAGCTTCGTCCGGTAAATAACAGAATGCATCAGGATATACTGACCGACATGGAAATGTCCGACATCTTCCCAGCCAAACATACGGTATTCCGGCAGGACATGTTTATAACGCATCACCTTTTTGCGGCGTTCCCCCTCTTTTTCGTAAACAAAGTTGCTGATCAGAAGATCAAGTGTATCCACACCGCCGGTCAGCTCCCTCAGCTTTTCCAGAATGGTGAGATAGGCATCTTCTTTTACCCAGTCGTCACTGTCTACCACTTTAAAATAAATTCCGGTCGCATTTTCAATTCCGGTGTTGACCGCAGAGCCGTGTCCGCCGTTTTCCTTATGGATCGCCTTTACGATCGTAGGATATTTTGCCGCATATTCGTCTGCGATTTTAGCGGTGTCGTCCTTCGAACCGTCGTTGACAATCAAAATCTCAACATCCTCTCCCCCCGGAAGCAGAGATTCGATGCAATGTGCCATATAATCCTGCGAATTATAGCAGGGAATTGCAATAGAAAGCAGTTTCATAGTGTTGTTCCTTTCATCTTCTGGATACCTGTCTGAATTCTCAGATAGGCGCTGTAGGCTGCAAATGCGGACGGAATCGGGTAATTTTTTTCGATTTCCTGTGTCTCAACAAAAAGAAGGGATTCATCCTGACCCATGGGCTCCAGTTCATCCACCAGAACCTGATAGCCGGTCATGTGCCACTCCTTATGGGTGAAAATATGTTTCGATTCCGGAAGCTTCTCCATCCGGACAGCTTCCACACCCTGTTTTTTCAGCCATTCCCTGACCTCTTCCAACGATGCCTTTTTGTCCATCGCCGGAAATTCATACAGTCCTGCCAGCAGTCCCTTTTTCGGGCGCTTACGCAAAACGACCTGTTTACTCGTTCGAATCACGAGAATCGTCTTGTCTTCGATCGTCCTTGCCTTTTTGGCTGCCTTTTGCGGATACTGCTGCCAGGTGCCATGCAATCCTACAAGGCAGAATTCCTGCCACGGACAGTTGCTGCACTTCGGTGCACCGTTTGGCAGACAGACGGTTGCGCCAAGCTCCATCAACGCCTGATTAAAGTCACCGGGGCGATCCTTTGGCATGACAGGACGCAGATCATCCTCTACTCTTTTTTTTACCGACTGATCGGAAATATCGCTGTTATCCTCCAAAAGCCGGGCAATGACGCGCAGCACGTTTCCGTCCACTGCGGGATTGGGCTGTTTAAAGGCAATCGAAGAAACCGCGCCAGCTGTGTAGCTTCCGATTCCTTTTAGCTTTAAAAGCTCCCTGTAATCCGACGGCATCTCTCCGCCGTATTCTGTCACAATCTGCTGTGCCGCAGCCTTTAAATTCCGTGCCCTGCTGTAATAGCCGAGCCCTTCCCAAAGTTTTAATAATTCATCATCATCCACTTCGGCGAGCGCTTCGATATCCGGCAGTCGTTCCATAAAGCGCGCAAAATACGGTTTTACCGCCTCGACCCGCGTCTGCTGCAGCATGATCTCCGATACCCAGACCCGATACGGCGTCGGTTCTTCCCGCCAGGGTAAGCTCCGTCTGCTTTTATCATACCATGTTAATAGCCCCGGCGCAATCCGGTTTAACAGTTCCTGTTTTCTCTGTACTTCAATATTTGTTGGGGTTTGTTGCTTCAATCCAGTTCTCCGTTTTTTTCTTTTTTGCTCACCGCAGGCGATTGCACTCATAACGCTCCAGTGTCATCAGGCAACTTTTCAGCGTGTCGTACTGCTCCTCCAAGCTGCCCTCCGAAAGCTCCAGATCCAGGGAAGCAGCAATGGCATTCAACATATGAAGATCGGCTTTGCCCTCCAGCGATGCAAATACTTCCAGCTTTTCTTCGTAGCTGTCCGCATCTAAAAAGGCGAGCAGACCGGGATCAGGCTGAGGTTCAACAGGGCTCTCGGAGGATGCTGCAGCGGGCCGGGGCTCAATAGGGTTCTCTGACGACATTGCAGCAGGCCGGGGCTCAACAGGGTTCTCTGACGGCGCTGGAACGGGCTGGGGCACTGCCGCTGCTTCCGCCATCGGGATCCGCATAAAGCGGTCTTTTCCCGCTGCATCAGGATATTTCTTTGCATCCATCTTTTCCAGAAACATGGAAAGCGGCCTTGCAAAAACCTGGAACTCTCCATAAAGCGCCTGATAGATCACAAGCTGCTCTCCGGTCTCCGTGTGGGTTGCCAGCGTCACGATCCGATAAAGCTTTCCTTTAAAATGCTGATAAATTTCTCCTGCCTGGGGAATCTGGTTCATCAAGTCTGCCTCCTGTCCTTTTCTGTCATCGTTTCATCCAAACGATTCTCTGATATCACAGTATACCCTAAAATTCAAAAGCTGTCATGCGAAAAGTTTTCCTCTTTACGAGCCTTTCATTTGGTTGTATGATGTCTTTGAAATCCAAAGACCGCATCATTCAGAAAAGAGGCATCTTCTATGTCAGACAAGGACACGCACACTTACCTTGAAATCAACGGTGATTTCCGCATGCGTGAGCTCGATCACAACGATCTGGAGCAGTTCAACGCACTTTTACAGTATGCTTTTCAGGTAACCTCCTACGAGCTCTTCCAGACCGGCTGGGAGCAGGAAGAGATCAAATATGCCAAACGTCCGATTCTCGAGGACGCTTATGTACTTGGTTGGTTCTATAAAGAAAAGCTGGCATCCATGATCGTCGTTTATTCCATGCAGATCAACATTCAGGACAACATTATGGCGATGGGCGGCATCACCGGAGTCACTACTTATCCGGAATACACCGGACGCGGACTGATTCATTCCCTGATGCGCTATGTCATCGACTATATGCACAAAAAGAAGCTTCCCATTTCATTTCTGTATCCATATTCCATTCCATTTTATCGGAAAATGGGCTGGGAGATCGTGTCCGACAAACTCACCTTCACTGTCAAGGATACGCAGCTTCCAAAGGCCTTCCCCGTCCGGGGCATGGTCGAACGTGTCAGCCTGGATTCCGAGGATTTTCATAACGTGTATTCCTATTTCGCCATGCAGCACCACGGTGCACTCATTCGCGACAAGCTGGCCTGGGATGAATACTGGCGCTGGGAAAATGATGATATGATCGTAGCCCTTTATTATAATGAAGAGCACAAGCCCCTTGGTTATCTGGTTTATTACATTGCAAATGAAATTTTTCATATTAAAGAAATGGTTTATTTAACCAGTGAGGCCAGACACGGTCTATGGAACTACATCAGCGCGCATTTTTCTATGATCACACAGGTACGGGGGGATAATTATTCCGGTGAACCCATGGCATATCTGTTCGAAGACAGTGAGATTGAAGAAACGATAGCTCCCTATATTATGGCGCGAATCGTGGATGTTGAAAACTTTTTGCAGGAGTATCCCTGGCAGATCCAGCCGGAGGATTTCAAAATCCATTTCCGGGTTACTGACGGCCTTGCTTCCTGGAATCAGGGAGATTTTCTCGTTTCCTGGCACGAGGGGGAAACAACCTGTGAGCGTGTCGAGGACAATCAGTCCATTAACGTCGTAGAACTCGACATTAACACGCTCACTGCCTTGATGATGGGCTACAAGCGCCCGACTTATCTTTACGACCATGAAAAAATCTCGATGGAATACTATATGCTGACCTGGCTGGAGCGGCTGATTCCGGTCAAAAAACCGTATTTTTCGGATTATTTCTAAACTTCACGCACAGAACCCTGCACTACAGGAATGCGGACCGGGTACACCAACACAAAAGCGGTACAGAGCTCAAAATCTGTACCGCCGTTTTCTGCACGTTGTTTCCGATAGTTCACTCTTTCTTTGCCGCCTGAATCTGATCAAACAGCTCCGCACAGGCAATTGTCGTCGCATGCGGAACAACCGGACTTTCCGTTTTCTTTGCGCGCACGCAGCGGATCGTCTCTTCGATCTCGTAGGTAAAGCCCTTCTGCGTCGTCGTATCTGTGAATTCTTCCTTCAGCATTCCATCCGCCCCATATAAAAAGCATTTGGACGCATAATGGGGATCGGGCAGCTCAATGCGCCCTTCCCGACCGTAGATCACCATGCTGTTGCCCATAGGCGCTGCAAAGCTCGTCACAAGATCTGCCAGCACATGTTCGAACTTCACCGTAACCTGATCGGTTAAGTCCACACCGGTCTGATCAAGGTTCGCAGCCGCATAGGTTTTGCGGACAGGCTCATTGACCAGCCAGGTCGCGATTTCATAGGCATAAACCGTGATATCCGTCGCAGCTCCACCGCACAGCAAAGGGCTGTGATACCGATTGTCCGCTCCCTCCGGCGCGAGAAAACCGATTCTTCCCTGTAAGGCTTCCAGTCTGCCGATTTTTCCTTCTGCCGCCCATTTTTTTGCCTGGTTGACCGCGGGCAAAAACCGGCTCCACATCGCTTCCATTACAAAGGTTTGGTCTTTTTCTGCTTTTTCAAAAACCGCTTTTGCCTCTGCACTGTTTGTAAACATCGCTTTTTCGCACAACACCGGAACGTGATGCTCCAGACAAAGCATCGTCAGACGGAAATGGTCATTTGGCGTCACCGCAATATAAACACAGTCCGGCTTTTCCTCTATCAGCATCTGCTCATAGTTGTCATACGCATGGGCTACGCTGCATTCCTCCGCAAATTTTTGTGCGCGTCCCAGATCCTTACTGGCGATCGCGCTCACCTCACAGTCCTCCACCAGCGTCACTGCATCGCAAAACTGATGTGCGATGTTGCCTGCTCCCATAATGGCAAATCGAAATGTACTCATGTTTTTTACCCCTTTTTTTATATTGTGTTCTTACGCAAAAGCTGCGTATTACTATGCATATTCCTCGGCTGCGTCGCTCAGCCCTTTTCCTCGCCCCAGCGCAGCAGCAGACGACTCAAATACCGTACCGCAGGCATCAATGCCGCCGGGTCCACCTGAAAGGTCGGCTGATGGATTGTCGCCCCCTTTCCGATGCCGATTTTAATATAGCAGCCGGGCACTTTCTCCATGTAGAAAGAAAAATCATCTCCGCCGAGCGACTGTTCTTCCGGAACAGTCTGAAAGCCCTCCGCTTCTGCCGTTTCCTTTGCAAAAGCCGCCATTTCTGCATCGTTGCAAACAGCCGGAGGACCGGGAATCCACTCTACCTCTGCGGATGCGCCATAGGCAGATGCGGTCTGTTCTGCAATTGCTTTTAAGCGTTTTTCAAACAGGCAGCGATCCTGCCGATCCATGGTCCGAACAGTTCCCTCCAGCTGTGCTGTCTGCGGAATCACATTCCAGGTATTGCCCGCTTCCAATCGCGTAACGCTGATGAGTGTAGGATGGAACGGATTGATATTGCGGGTCACGATCGTCTGAAATGCCTGAACCATGGCTGCAGCCGCCGGAATTGGATCAACGCCATCATCCGGGTGTGCGCCGTGGCAGCCAACGCCCGTTATCGTAATCACAAACCGATCTACTGCCGCCGCAACTGCGCCCTCCCGGATGCCGATGGCATTGACCAAATTGGTCGGATCAGAATGAAAGCCCCAGACGCGCGTAACCGAATCGAGTGCCGTCGTTTCCAACACTTTCCATGCCCCCAGGGAGGATTCTTCTCCTGGCTGGAAGAAAAACCGCACTGTCCCACAGAGCTCGTCCTTATGTTCCTGCAGCCAGATCGCAGTCCCGATTCCCGCCGTGATGTGAAAATCGTGTCCGCAGGCGTGCATCTTTCCCGGACATTTCGACGCATAAGGTAAATCCGTCAGCTCAGTAATCGGCAGCGCGTCAATATCGCAGCGAAGCGCCTGCAGCGGACCATCCTTTTCTCCTTTTACCTCCGCAATCAGACCGGTTTCCATCGGAATCGGCAGGATCTTTACATCCGCTGCTTTCAACAGCTTTTTAATCTGCGCAGTTGTATCGTATTCCTCATAAGACAGCTCCGGATGTCTGTGAAACCAGTAAAAAATTTCCATTAAATCCATTTCCTGTATCATCGCAAATCCCTCCGATGTCCTCCTGCAGTGTTCCTGCTGCAGTTCTTTCTGCTTTTGCGTGTTCCAGTCTTATTTTCCGCTATTGGGATCCAATGCATCCCGCAGCGCGTCACCGATAAAATTAATCGCAATAACCAGCACCACGATCATCAGCCCGGACGGAATCCAGAGCCACGGCTGTTTCGTCAGTACAGTCAGCGACTGCGCGCCGTTTAACATGTTTCCAAGGCTCGCGGTCGGCGGCTGCACACCCATTCCGAGGAACGAAAGCGCCGCCTCATCCAACATCGACAACGCCAGAACCGACGTTGCATACACCAGAATCGGCGCAGCGGTATTCGGCAGAATCTCGGAAAACAGAATATACGGAAGCGGCATTCCTGCCACGAGATCACTTTTAATAAAATTACTCTCCCGCAGGCTCAGCACATTGCCGCGAACCAGACGGGCAATTCCCGGCCAGTCTACAAATCCCAGAATCAGGATGATGCTCCAGAGCCCCGGCTTAAAAATCGACGCCGCAACCAGCACCAGCAAAATATAGGGAAACGACATGACCATATCCGTAAAGCGCATGATAATCATATCCGCAGCGCCGCCAAAATACCCGGCGATCAGTCCTAAAATCACCCCGATCACAGTAGAGATCGCCGTCGCCAGCACACCGACCAACAGGGAAATCCGCGTCGCATACAAAAGCCGGCTCAAGACGTCACGACCGATCTGATCCGTTCCCAGCCAATGCTCTGCTGTGGGCGCTTTGGAAAAGCCTCCGACGATTTCATCCGGATTGTACGGTGCGATGATCGGTGCCAAAAGCGCTGCCACCACCAAAACCGCTAAAATCACAAGGCTGACCGTTGCCAAATGATGCTGTTTAAAACGACGGATGACGGTCTGCAAATAGCTTTCTCTTGAAATATCTTTTTTGATACGATCTTTTTTCTCCATCTTCGCCGCTCCTATTTCAGCTGGATTGTCGGGTCTGCCAGCGCATATAAAATATCCGTAATCAGGTTTGCCGCCAGCACAACGATTGCAGACAGCAGGCAGACACCCATAATAACCGGATAATCCCGGTTCGTGATTGCGCTCATCGTCATCAGTCCGAGTCCCGGCCAGGAAAAGACCTGTTCAATGATAACCTGACCGCCGAACAGCACCGGAATCTCCATTCCGATTACCGTAATAATCGGGATCAGTGCGTTGCGTTGCGCATGCTTATTGATGACAAGAAATCTTCCGATTCCCTTTGCCTTTGCCGTGCGCAGGTAATCCTGCTGCAAAATTTCCAGCATCGCGCTTCGAATATAGCGGATATTTGTACCCGCCATGGAGGTAGCCAGGACTAACACCGGCATCACCATATGCTTTGCCACATCACCCGCGCCGCCTGCAGTTCCGAGCGTCGCCATTCCGCTGGACGGAAGCCAGCCAAGCTTTACCGTAAACAGATAGATCAACAGTAAAGAAAGGAAAAATCCGGGCACGCTGCTTCCCAGGAAGGAAAGTGTAACAACCGTATAATCTCCTGCGGAATACTGCTTGATCGCACTGTAAATTCCGGCGGGCACCGCCATCAGCAAGCTGACCAGAAGCGATACGCCCATCAGCAAAAGCGTCGGTCCCAAATGGCTTGCGATCATCTCGCTGACTGCCTGATAGGACTTGATCGAATAGCCCATATTTCCATGTAAAAGCTGTTTTAACCAGACAAAATACTGCACATAAAACGGTTTATCCAGACCGAGGGCGATTTCCTTTGCCGCAACCGCAGCCTGGGAAATTCGGGGTCCCTGCAGCATCTGCAGCGGGCTGCCCGCAAGACACATAATCGCATAGTCGATGATCGTGATCCCGATCAGAACCGGGATGGCGATCAGGATGCGCTTGATCATATATTTTCCCATGTCACTTTTATCTCCATTTCTGCTCTACGACAACCTGCTGCATCTTCGCATCGTATGCGGGTGCGCCGCCAGTCAGCTGCGCAATTGCATATGGGCACGCCGCCAGATGACTGCTGCCTGGGAAAACACTGCAAAGCTCCGGCA
>OGZV01003127.1_pt1 | contig 11622 bp, 10 predicted proteins | sample 1576861 | NCBI WGS metagenome assembly OGZV01 (sample SAMEA3541501, study PRJEB24748) | human gut metagenome | biome: human gut; feature: human-associated habitat; material: faeces | place: China | collected 2012
TGTCCTAACATTATCCATGAATCTTCACCGCCTACAACAACTTTTTTAATTATGCCATCACTTTCACTAATACACCACTCTTCAGTGCGTCCATCTGCAAATATAGCCGAATAATAACTATCGTCTACTTCTTTTTCGAATGGATTGGTCAAGAAGTAATTGTCAGATGAACATATGTAACTATTTTTCAAATATTTTTTTACAGCATGTATGCTAGAATTGTTATTGCGAGTCAAATATTCTGAATTGTAAATTAGTGTGACACCATATTTTTCTTTCAGATAATCAAATTGCTCTGACATATAACCTGTTACTATTATTACGTCAGTAATCCCGGCTTCTTGAAGCTGTTTAATCTGTCGTTCTATCAAAATCTCTCCACGCACTTCAATTAGTGCTTTAGGTTTTTCAAAAGAGAGTGGTGCAAACCGACTAGCCGTGCCTGCAGCCATAATAATTGCATTATCTACTTTCATTTTCAATCATCTCCTCCTTAAAAAACTTATAGTAATCTTTAGCGAATCGATATTGGCGTAATGAATATTCACCGAATTCCACACCAAGATTTCTTTTATATTCACACCAATTACTCCAAAGCAATCCACAAGCTGCAATGTAGCAATATATTTTTAATCTTGTCTCCTTATCGCATTTATTTTCAAAATAAATATTGATAAGTCTATCAACCTGACGTTTATTATATAAAGCATAAATGCAAAACATCGCTATATCAACATGCGGATCTTGCATGCCAGCATATTCCCAGTCGATCAAACGGATATCTTCCTTCCCAGATGTTTCTTCCGTAAAAAGGAAGTTATCAGGAACCGCATCAATATGTGTTAGAACCTTCTCCTGTACATGCGAATCAATATAATCTCGAAGACTCAACACATTTTCTTTTGTCTTCTGATAGTCCTTATAAACAGATGAATTGCCATTCCAAAGGCTCTCATAAAAATCAATCTGAGCAAAGATATCAAACGTATGATCAACTGAAAGTTTTAGTTGATGAAAGGCACGAAGTTTTGCCATGCACTTTTTAAGATCATCGACATTCAGTGGATCACATACTCTGGCTCCTTCCATAAATTCTGTGATTTTATAACCATTTTCAGGATTAATGTATGCAATATTATCACAGATGTTTTTACTTGCGATTATATGATACACGGCTGCTTCTTCCTTGCGGTTGATTAACTGATCTGTGCCCTCTCCCGGTATACGCATAATATATTTTTTGTTTTTGCAGCTAAAAAGAAATGAACGATTTGTCATTCCCTTTTTCAATACTGTAATCTGTGAAATCTCTTCAGCCTTTACATCAAAGTTCTTACAAATGACCTCAATTGCATCTGTTTTCAGTTGATTGGAGGCACTATCCAATTCTCGCAGTTGTTCATAAGTATTAATTTCCACTACGTCCGTTGCATGCACCACCCTTGCATCAACAATCATTTTGTTCTTGTTGTAAAGTGCCTTTTCCCAAAATGAATTATCATATTTTCGATTTTGACAAAGTGTTTCTATGCGCTCCTTTACTACATTAGCATCTTTCTTCACAAGATAGCAGATTCCAACCATTGAATTACCTCCCACATTACCTGTAGTAGATACCAACTCCATCTTCCGATTCACGCGAACGTCACTTTCACTGTCAACCAAGTCGCTGACCATATACCAAGAGTACAACTCATGTCGGCGGAATGGATTAAGATCACACCAAATATCACAAGGAATCACATATGCATTTTCTAGTCTATCAGCTACCAGTTTCAACGAATGGAGATTATTTTTTGAAGCATACTCTTTATTTACAACAAGTTCTACTTCATACTCATCAATTAGATACTCATACTGCTCCTTCATAAAACCAACAATAATGTATATTTCTTTTATGTCAACTTCTTGAAGTTGCTTAATCAACCTTTCGATTAATGTCTCACCATTCACTTCTAATAAACCTTTAGAGACTTCTGTGTTAATTGGCACCATACGCATGCCAAAACCGGCCGCGAGAATAATTGCACGTTTAGGGGCATTCAGTTTAAATTCATCAGTAGCTTTTTGTGTAAGTTGTACTTCCTCATCTAAATATCCAGTCTTAATAAGTTCCTTAATAGAACGATTTACTACACCTAAAGAATGCCTGGACTCTTCTGATAGAATTCTCTGATTTATAAATGGTTCTGTTATAAGCGTCTTTAAAATATCGCTTTCTTGTTTATTCATCTATTTATTTCTCTCCTTTTTCATGAAATTGTTGGTTTAGCTTTTTGTGAACACTGCCATATAATAAGAAGTTAGCGTTCTGCTAACCTTCCTATTTTTTTCATCAAACTAACCCTGCGTTAAGCATTTTCCATAAATTTCAAGTAATTAAAATGTGTCATTACTTCACGTATTCTTGTGTCCAAATCTGGTATATTCATATAATCCTTATAAACAAGAGTAAGCAATTCTGCATACTGTTTCGGAATACGAAATGTCCCATCAACTGTATGGAAAAGTTCTGTTTCCTCAAATAGAATTCTTGGAAATTCATACCAATCAGCAAACACATCGGCAGACACAAGATAATCTGACTTGTCAATCGGATACATTTGGCATAGTTTTTCATACTCATTTTTCAAATCTTCTATTTTTTTCATAGAATATTTCATTTTATCCAGCATTAAGCGAATGTATTTTTTCACATTTCCTCCTGCTTCTTCTTTACAATTAACAAGTTTACAATACCGTGTATGTGCTGTCCTTTTTATTTGTTCAATATGTAGCTTCCGTTCTTCTACAGAATTCGGTGTTCCAACATAATAAAATACATCCACATGCAGAGCTTCACTTCTGTATCCTTTTGGCGCCAACCTCATAATGACATGTCTGCATTTTTGATTAACTTCTGGACAATAAAAATAGTATTTATCATCAAGTTCTTTTTTTAATGTCTCAATTAATCTCTCCTTGTCTTTGAATGCTACAAACACATCTATGTCGTAATCCCAAGGAATTTGGCCATTATCTCGAATTGCACCTAAAAGAGAGCCATATGCTAGCTCATATTCTATATTACTCTTTTCACACACTCGGTGAAATTCAATAAGTGTGTCCATGGTAATTTTTTGATATTTCCGGAATTCTTTGTAAATTTCCTCAAAGTTATCCGGACACAGCGGACTACTAAGTACCTCTTTTAAAAATTCTTCCGATGTCATTTTTTCTTCCTCTTTTCTTTAAAATTAGCTAACAGCACCATTGCTGATTCTCTATTCATCACAAATATCATTATCACATACAAAAAGGCCACTACAATTTTATATCCAAAATTAAAAATACTGAATGTTGTTTGATACTTCATAATGCTCAATATCAATCCCATAAAAATAAATAGCTCTATTATTACAAAATTAATAACAAAATCTCGAATCCTCAACCCTACATCTTCGTATTTTCGGCTAATAGCAACTACAATTATCACTCTAACAAGCATCGCAATTGCATCCGCCAAAATCGATCCATATACGCTCCAAATCGGAATAAATATTGCAGATAACAAAATGTTTAACACACTGCCAGTCAATGTTGCTATGAACAACTTTCTTGATGCTTCTTTATAATAGAATAGTATTTCTACATAAAAATAGTATGTAGTCTTAATGGCGAATACACTTACGATCATAGGAACATACATCCATGCTCCCACGTAACTTTTTTGCAAGAAAAGTACAATATAGTCTTGTGCAAACAATGATATACCAACGAAGAATAAGCCGATCACCGCGATTAATAGTTTTACATTTTGTCTGATTGTTTTTTTATATTTGTTCTCTTTATTATGTAATCTCTCGTATAACCACGGTCCATAAGCACTATCTACATAACACTGAATCGTATCAGCAATATTTCCAAACTGAGTCGCGACGCTGTAAACTCCTAAATCTGCTAATGAACCCACATCTGAAATCAATAATTTTGATACAAATAGAGCTATTTGTGTTGAAAGATTGTGTGGCATGATCGGTATGGAATACTTTAATGCATCCTTTAAAAGTTTTAAGTCCATACAGAACTTAATTGTATGAGTCACGCTCATTTCAATCACAAAATACGCTGTATATAGCACATATGCAATTAAGGATGCGAGAAGCGTTCCAAGCGCCCCCATCTTAAGACCAACTACAAAGAATATGTTTAATGCTACTGATACAAAAAAATAAATTATACTACATATAGAGCTTTTCAATGCCCTTTGTTGGCTTCGTAAAATATTATCAAAAATTGTATATTCGCAGTTGAAAATCAGAGAAATTAAGGCTACTAATATAAGCGGATAATAATCTATACCTGAAAACAAATATTTCGATGTAAATTGTCTAAATATGGTTAATACAACAGCAAATGCTGTACCCGAAAAAAATACAAATAAAGATATTGTTCCATAGAATCTCTTTAGCTTTTCTGGTTCTTCTTTTAAATCCACGTAAAACCGCATAACAGCTGAAAACAGCGAAAAAGCAACAATAAAGCTTGCTGTCGAGATAAAACTTGTTATTACGCTGTTAATACCATAATCTTCTGTTGTCAGATAGACGGTATATAAAGGTAGCAAGAAAAAGCTAAAGCACTTCAACAGCAATCCACTGCAAGAATATATGATTGAATTAATTAAAACCTTTCTTCCCGATGAAGACTTATTTTCCATACGTTTCTGTCCTCGTTTCACTAGGCACCTTCAAGAGCTACCTGTTTTTTTGTTCTAATATCTTATATATACCTTGATTACAAAGGAACGTAGCAACAAAAAGAGTAGCACCTTCCTTTTTTTCGCGTATAATGCGTTCATCACAAACAACACCACCATAACATAAAGTATCTGCAGTATTCAAGGTTCATTCGAGCCTTTATTCTTTCGCTCATTTTTTATATGTCATCTGACACTATCTTCCATTATCCCATCAATGCTATAAACACAAGGGAAGCTCGAATTCTACTCCTTTATTCCGTTCATGTATACTTCTCTGTGTGCTTCACACTCAACAAAATTTATTAAAAATCGACGATTTTTCTTTAGTTTTCTGTCTAAATACCAAGGCATCAATTTATGTCTTAACAACTTATTTACAACTCGAAATGCAAAAGATGTTGCTATTGGATCCCCTGTTTTTAAGTATAATTCTCGTACTTGAAGAGCAAACGCCCGATACTGTTTTTCAATAAAATCTTCCTTCTTTATTTCTTCAGAACGTTGCATCATCCTCTACCGCAAGTCGTACACCCTTCCCATTTTTCCGAAGAGGAATATACTCAATCTTTTTTGTGTTAGTATCTACACTTACAAGTACAGATGTCTGCCAAAATTCACTCTCGGAGTGGTCAAACAGAAAATTTCCTTGGCCATAGACAATCGTTCCCTCTTGCCACTTTTCCTCACAACCAATGCAATGAGTGTGCTGACAAATAACAAGGTCAGCTCCCTTCTCAACAATTTTTCTGCAAGTTTTCTGAAGGTTTGGAGAAGGATAACGATAATGTTCTTTACCACCATGATAAAGGCAAATTACATAATCGCATTGTGCTCTCAACGCTACAATATGATCAAGACTTTCAAGAGGATCAAAAGGGTTTGCCCCTGCCTGCTTCGCACTAACAATAGAGAACTCATGCTCGGCACAACAGTAGATGCCAATTTTCTTGCCCTCCATTTCCACGATATGCGGTTTTGCTGCTTCTGCATGTGTATGTCCAACACCCGCATATGAAATCTTATTTTTGTCAAGTTGTTCCGTCGTAGACCATAAGCCTTGTTCCCCTTGATCTAATATGTGGTTATTGGCAAGAGTTAAAAAATTAATGCCAAGTTGTTTCAATCCAGCTACAGATTTTACAGAAGCAATCAAATTAGGACCAGCTTTTTCAATCGGCTTAGATTTATCTGTCAATGGTACTTCAAGATTGAAAACTCGATAATCTGCTTTTTTTAACAACTCAAACAGTCTACTATCAATGATTTTCTCCATCTGTTCTTCTTCAAAATATTGTTGATTTGATAAAGTAGGTACAATATCTGCACCAATTAATATTCTCATGTCTATTCCCTCCCTGGCAAATGTATCCATTTACCAAATTTATAGTCCCATTCATCAGGTTCAAATTCTTCAAATCCCGATGCTGGGTATAAAGTAAGCTCGCCAAAATATAATTTCATGTCTATTTCATAAAAATCCACACGCAAAATGGAATATTTTGTGATAATCTGTAAGTCAAGTTCTTCATCTGTTCAAAATTTACAGGTTTCGATATTACAGTATTTGAATTCGGATGTCCTGGTCTTTTTATCGGTACTTGATTCCACTGTTCGTCAAAGAAATCCTCTATTAGACCACCATCTGAAAACCGTTCACTACAGACGAGAGTAACCTTAGGTTCGCCGTTGAAGCAAAACACCTTATAATCGTTAAGTGCAAAATTTTTCTTTTTATTTTGTAGCCTTATTACAAATTCACGAGTTAGAAAGATGTACCCCCCATTGAATCGGGCAATTTTATCCATTTTCCAAGTTTGTAATCCCATTTTTCATCTGTAAATTCACCCCAACCAGAAGCAGGGAAAAAGGTCAATTCTCCAAAATAAATCTTTCCGTTCACATCATAGAAATCTACACGCAGAAACGGTATGTTTGTACTCAACTTTTCTGCTAATTGCAACATCTTCTCCTTATTATCTGGAAGTACAATCACCTTCTCCTTATTTGGAGGGCATATCTTTTCACCGAGATCAAGCAAATTTCCCTGTGGATCATAATAGTTTGCTCGATGTTCGATAAAACGATCAAAATCAACTTTTAAGCATTTACATACTCCACCAAAGCAAAAGAATTTATAATCTCGCAGTTCAGAAACTGATTCATCTACCATATACTTTTCGGCTATGATTCTCGGCTTTACTGCTTTATATGGCCATTCTCTTCCGAAATAATAAAAACGTCTTGTTAACGCTTTGTTTATCTTTTCACGTGCCTTTGCGATGTCAAGTTTGCTTTTATCTTTGCATATAACAAGTCCTCCACTATCGTGGGTACACTTTAGAACGAACTGATTTGGCAACAAATCGAAATCGATATCATCAAAATTATCCCAGACTCCCAATGTTGGAATAATATACTCTTCTCCAATCTTTTCTGCTATATATTTCTTAACCTCATATTTATCAACCATTGTTGTATATTCTGTCTTACGGTCATTTAGTTTAAGCCATTGAAGTTTCTCATTAAATGTTTGCGGATTTTTGAGATCAAGTTTTCTGCCAAAAATCAACCTATAAATTAATTTCAAATACGCCGTATCTGACATTCTTTGTAACATATCTGCTTTTGTTATATTATCCGCAATGGCCTTCTGAAATCCTCTTTTATCTTCCTTTTTAGTTATAAGAGCGTAAGCTGTCTTTAATTTACTCATCTATGTGCCTTCTTTCATATCTAGGTTCTTTTAACATTGTACAGGCAAAGAAAAGCATAATTTGCGTTGCAGTTTCTGTATAATTCACAGCACCATATTCAAACACAAGCATTGAAAATACTATCCCAATAACAAATGCTCGAATTTCAGGAGCATAATTATTCTTTCCTTTCCAGGCAACATAAAACAATTTCCAATAGAACCAATAGTATATAGCAAATCCTATGATTCCAAGATCATATAAAAGTTCTATATAATTATTATGAGAATAATAGAAATGCCCAGTTATCAACCTGTTGTAATGTTTAAAGCTGTCAAAACCATAGCCCCAAATCGGACTATCCAGCCACCTATTAAATCCTATCTCAATCATAGTTGCTCTTATTTCTGCTGATTTTCCTGAGATACTGTGCCCTGTTCGTATGAAGGAGAACAAACTCTCCATTCGTTCGCCAATCACTGCATAAAACATGGGAACATTCATAATCAAATAATAACCTGCAATAACTATTGCAAAAACAACCCCCGTATACTTCACCAGGTGTTTCCTTCCATGACTATCTCTCTTGAAAATCAAAAGAATATATAAGAAAACAGCGGGAATAATAATAAATTTTCTTCCACCAGACAAAAACATTCCATAATACGATGCAACTAAGCACAGAGTAAGAACTATTTTATGTATTATCTTATTCTCAGAATACACGAGCAACCATATTGCATACAATGCAGTCTTCATCAACAAGGTAGCTAATATGTTTGAATTTCCAAACAAATCCTCCCCAAATCTATTTGATGTAGAAAAACCAGTTAAATTTCCCCTTGCAAACAAAATGAAAATCAAAACTCCACCGCTCAAAACGTTTGCCCAACTAATTTTCTTTATATCATTAATGTTAATATCATACTGTGAGAGAAACAGTATCAAAATGAAATTAACGATAAGAAGATAAAATTCACTATTAGACAGAAAGTCCTTCTCAGGCGAATAAAGCATAGTGAATACGCAAAATGCTATAAAGACAAGCATCCACTTTATCATCCGATCTATCTTAAGCTTTTTATTTAATAAAATGTATAATACAGAATATCCTAAAAAAAGATATAGGGTTAACGAGCCAATTGAACTTGAGAGCACCATATCATTCGCAAGTGATGATATAAATACATAAAGACAAAACAGTGCTACTCCGACGCTTCTTCCGCTAAGAGCCATTCTACGGTTGAATACCCTTTCATTTAATTGTATTTGATTCATGAACAAACACCTTATTTCAACTATATTTCCATCTGATTTCATTATCAGTCTTCTTGATTTATTGCGCCGCTTTCAGAAACTCATCATAGCCCTCATGTTTACCTACATAATTTCTCAATATAGTCTTCCCACAGATCTATAATCCTGCTCGGCTCAAATCTATTTACAACATCTCGTGCGTTATTACCACATTTTTGTGCTAATTCAGGATTATCAGCAAATTCGCACATAGCCCCCGCCAGAGCATCAACATCGCCCATTGGTGCCAACAAGCCATTCTCATGATCTGCGATTAACAATCTTGCTCCTCCGGGAGTATGATTCGTAGAAACACAAGGCAAACCAACAGCCATCGCCTCAAGAAGTGAATTAGATATTCCCTCATAGTCAGAAGTTATAAGAAACATTCCTGCATCGGAAATATCTTGCATTGGTGTTCTTGTCACTCCCATAAACTTAACCTGATCTTGGATGTTCAAATCAGCACACCACTGTCTTACCAAATTTTCATCATCGCCTGATCCGTATATTTTCAAAGTGTATTCAGGATGTTTTTTCGAGAAAATACTAAATGCCTGCAACATAACATCTAACCGCTTCTGCTTGTTATCAATCCTACCAACGGACACCACTGTCTTCTCATGCTCTTCATATGGCACATTAGGCACGGTTCCTTTAATAAAAATAGGATTAGGAATTACGCTTCCGCGTTTCTGCAGTCTTTTTCCATAGTAATCCTTTGCACCATTTGTCTGAAATACGCCACCACTTGCACTATCAATAATTAGCTTAAGGATTCTGTCCTTAAAAGTATTTGGCAAAGTTATTGCCGGATCACCTCGTTCTGATATTATAGACGGTATCTTAAGCGTTTTACCGACTAGAGTTGCATACATGTTTGGAAAATTCGTAAAGCCTATTAGAACATCAGCATGAAACTCCTTCGCGTATTGTGCAACTGCCTTTATTTCTGCTTTTCGTTTTTTTTGTTGAACCTTATCTTTCACATTGAATACATCTATGTGCTCATCTATATTTTGTTTATATACATTGACATATTCAGGAACGGCTCCAAGGTTTACAATGGCACAGATATGACCACGTTCGGACAAAGAATTGGCCACGAAAGTGAGCATTTTCTCTGCTCCGCCAAACCCTATACTATTTGTGATAAATATAATTCGTAACATGTCACTCTCCATTTCTCTTCATTTAAAAGATTGCATTTCCAAATTTTTTATATAATTCAATTACAGTTCTCAGACGAATCCTCTGTAACGACTTTGCGTTATCTTTTGCCTGAGAAAGTAAATCATTCGTTCGCTGCTTCCAATTCGGCACATGTTTCAAATGCCGCCAACAACGAGCTTTATATGCCATGTAAAGAATGGGCTTTACCATTTTCGGGTAGATTGCGCTCTTAATCACATATTGTAACACACATTCATTTATAAATAACGTATGATTTTTTTCATCACTGCAATTCCACTTGTTCACCTTTGGATTATGAATGATTCTAATTGCAGAACAGAACACGTTTTTACAACCTGCATCTACCACATACAGAGACGGAGGAATTTCTTCATAGCCATACCTATTTGAGAAATAAGGTGCTTCTTTGAAAAAATCTCGTCTCAAAAAATGGGAACCACCACAGAACATTTTACATTCATACAGATCATCCTCCAGTTTCACCGAAGTTCTATCTAGTCTATCACTCTTCCATGCAGTATCATATATCTGTGTCGTAAGCGTGACAATACCTGTATTCTTATCGAGTATGTCAAGTGCATATAAAAAAAATTTCTTGCAATGTTCGTCTATGACTGCATCGTCATCCAATGAGTAATAATATAATCCACGGGACTTTGAAAATGCGTAATTACGCCCTCTTCCGCAACCAATATTCTCTGGAAGCTTTTCGTAATAATATTCGTATCCACTGTTCGTTAAAATCTCCCTTACAACCTTTTCTGTGTTGTCTGTAGAAGCATTGTCAATCACTACAAATTCTGTTTCATTTGGCAAATCAGTTCTCAAGCAGCTGTACAAAGCTTCTGCCAGCTGTTCTTCACGATTCATCGTAACAATTCCAATTGTAAGTTTCTTTCCCATTAATTTATTCACCTCGATAGCAATTTTTTAACTGCTATCAAGCAGGCAATTCAAACAGGAAAGTTTACAAAATAGATGAGCCAAAATCCATAAACATTTTTACAAATGTACTAAATTTGATTCTCTCCATCCGATTACACATCTGCATAGTATTGGCAACAATATCTGAAAGTTGTTTTCTAATACTTTTCGTTTGCTGCAAATACTTTTTACAACGTTGTTTATATGCTAACCATATAAGTGGTGTGCAGATTATCGGATACATCTTTCGTTTGATTGCATATGGAACACCGCACTCAATGATAAGATATTCCATATTCTTATCACTTGTACGATCCCATTTATTGACAGCAGGTTTGTGAATCGCAATCAAATCAGGACAAAACGCATTTATCATTCCGGCATCCATGGCCATCAGCGATGGTGGAAGTTCCTCATATCCGTACTTATTTGACAAATACGGTGAAGTGTCAAAAAAAGATTTTCGCAAGAAATGGGAACCTCCGCAAAACATCTTGCATCTATACACCCCTGGATAGATTTCTTTCCCACATATGGCCTGTCGATTTGCCTGCCATGCTGTGTCATATATCTGCGTGGCCAATGTTGCAATATTTTGATGCCCGTCCAATATTTCAATTGCTTTCACGAAAAAGTCTGGATCGTTCTCGAAATCTACAACGGCATCGTCGTCCATACCGTAAATGTACTCACCCGTGGATTTCTCAAAATAAAGGGTTCTCCCCCCCCCGCTCCAATATTGGACTCAGTTTTATAATATACATATGGATAGCC
>OGZV01003128.1_pt1 | contig 11619 bp, 16 predicted proteins | sample 1576861 | NCBI WGS metagenome assembly OGZV01 (sample SAMEA3541501, study PRJEB24748) | human gut metagenome | biome: human gut; feature: human-associated habitat; material: faeces | place: China | collected 2012
TGCCGCACCTCGCTCGCCGTATCGGCACTTAGAATTATGCGGTATTGCCCTAACTGCTAATTTCTAATTCCTAATTTCCATCAACTCCTAACGCCTACTTCCTACCTACTAACTTAATCGGAGGTTTCCCCTATGTTTAACCTTACCATCAACGCTGTTCCCGCCAGCACCATCATCGTGGGCCGCCGTGCTACCTGGCTGGACCGCCATGCGGCAGAAGAGCTGCGTGATTATGTCAAAAAAATCAGCGGAACGATCCTGAATATTGCGGACGAAACGCTGACCATGGCTGTGACCGGCAACCGCATTCTCATTGGCCGCCCCTCTACCAGCGACTTGGTCAAGAACTTTGCTGACCAAAACCCCGGTATCCTGCCCGCAGAGAGCGATACCGAAAACGACTGCCTGGCCATTGTCCAGCGCGGTGAGGTTCTGGTGCTCAGCGGTTCCAATGACCGCTCGGTCTATTACAGCGTCTGCCACCTGCTGCAGACCGTCTTCCATGTCGGTTTTTACTGGGACCGCGATGTGTATGAAGCAAACCCCGATATGGCCGTGCCTGATAACCTGACCATCGTGGAGCGCTCCGCATTCAAGTTCCGCCACACTATTGGCCAGTGGGTATATAACCACGGCGCTTTCCTGAACGAAGCCGAGCGCCGCGAAGAACTGGACAAATACGCCCGCAACAAGATCAACTCTTACCGGCTGTACAGCTGGAACAGCTATGCCCGCAAGATGACTTTCATTAAGCTGGGCGTGCCGGGCATCGAGATCAAACCCGAAGATATCGCCCGCCGCGATATAATCCGCGATACCATTGAATATGCACAGGCCCTGGGCATTGACATTATGGTCACCCTGCCGCCGGATGAGATGACGCAGGACTTCCACAAGCTTTATCCCAATGCCCGCTACTTTGGCAGCGAGTGGGTCAAGGACGACAACGCCGCCCCCCAGACCAAGCCCTGCCTGTACCCTGAAGATCCCATGTTCAAGACTTTCTTCCAGACCTTCGTCAAAGTCTGGATCGAAGAATACGGCCCGGTGCACAACTTTGTGGCCTCTCCCCCGTGCGAAAGCCATATTTCCACCACCATAGATGATTACATCAACATCAGCGTCAACTATTCCAAGTACACCTATGAAGCCGTGCATGAGCTGGTGCCCGAAGCCCGTGTTTTCTTTGACGGATGGGGCGTGCGCGCCAACACCCCGCCCTGCATTTGGACGATGCCCGGCGTGATGCAGCGCTTTGTGGATTCCATGCCGGATGAAGTGTATATGCTGGACCTGTGGCCCAACCGCAAGGAGACCGATGCCACCTTCCGTGACCCGATGTACCGCGATGCCAATTACAGCCCGCTGCGCAAGGCCCACTATGTGCTGGAGGCGCTGAACGAATTTGGCGGCGATGACCACATGCACGGTGATTTTGCCCGCCACATTGAAGCCGCTAAGGAGATGACCGACCCCAGCATTGTGGAACATGGCGACGGCTTTGGCAACTGCACCGAGCTGTGCGGTGTCAGCCTGCACTTCTTTGATTTGATCTTCCAGCTGGCATGGAACCCCAAAGATATTACCGTCCAGAGTTTTTTGGAAGATTCCGCCAAGCGCCGTTACGGCGGTCTGGCACCCGAAATTGGCGTAAAAGCCATGAAAACGCTGGAACAGGCTGTCTATTGTGATGACCGCGACAGTTCCCATGCACGTTACCAGAAGCGCTGCTACCTGGTGCGCCCCCAGCGCCGCCAGGTTCCGCTGAGTGAGACCCAGCAGGTCGTGGATCTGCTAAATGATTATATGACCACCATGACCGCCCTGCCCGATGACAAAAAGACCGACGCCATTGGCCAGGATATGTACGATGTGATGCGCCAGTACATTACCGAAAACTTTAACATGCACCTGCGCTGCCTGTTGGAGCTGTTCCTGCGCCGCAAAACTGCGAAAAACCTGCACGAGACCTTTGAGCTGCACGCCACGATGATGGAACAGCTGTTGACCCAGCTGGAAGTGATGACCAGCGCCAACACCAAGATGTATGTAGAACACATTGTGCGCTGGCTGCAGGGCCGCCCCTGTGACCCTAACGTTGCCAGCGAGGACACCTACATTCCTAAAGAAGAGTTCCGCGCCTGGATGCGTGACCTTGGCACTACGTTTGTCAAGAGTATTCCCAACCTGCCGGACTACAACAGCCAGGATTTCCACGAACTGATCTGCTATTATTACCATCCGCGCATCAATGCCTGTGTGGATACCCTGCGCGGTCTGCTGGATGACGGCGGCGCTACCTCCCCCAAGGAAGTGGACGACCTGCTGGAAGCCGCCTACAAAGTGGTGGAACAGCATTGGATCGAAGTTGGCTACCCTGTGACCGATGAATGCGAAGCCATCCACCTGCCGCTGTGGCAGGCCGCCCAGAACGCTTGGAAGATCCTGCACATTCTGCCGCTGAAAGATGGCCTGGTGGAAAGCGAAGAGATCGTGAAGGAAGTCATTGATGTGTTCGCCAGCTTCTCTGAAACCGCCGACCCGGACGAAGAACGCTCCTGGGTGAGCGAAAACCCGTTTGCAGACGAAAACAAGCCCGCGGAGGAATGATCCCCCTGCCACGAGGATAAAACCATGGATATTTTTGAAGAACTTGGCCTGCACCGCTATATCAACGCGCAGGATACGTTTACCACTTATGGTGCCAGCTGCATGCCTGCGGCCAGCCTGCGGGCCATGCGGGAGATTGCATCCAGCTGTGTGGAACTGGCCGAAGTTCAGGCCAAAACCGGCGATGCCCTGGCAAAACTGACCCATAACGAAGGTGCTTATATTTCCAACGGCGCGGCGGGAGGCATGATGGTTGCCACCGCTGCCGCCCTGGCGCGGGACGATGAAAAAATTTTCCATAGCCTGCCGGAGATCACCGGCCCGCGGTACGAGGTTGTTATGCAGGCCGCCCAGCGCAACATGTATGACCGCGGCTGCTCGGCTGTCGGCGCAAAAATGCGCTATATCGGCACAGCGGACACCGCTCCGACTGTGGAAGAGCTGGAAGCAGCCATTACCCCGGCAACGGCTGCCGTGTTTTATGTCATCTTTTTTGGGCGCGATGCCTCTCTGCCGCTGGAAACAATGGTGGAGGTGGCCCACCGCCATGGGGTGCCCGTAATCGTGGATGCTGCTGCCCAAAACCCGCCCGCCGAAAACCTTTGGAAGTTCACCGGCATGGGGGCCGACCTGGTTATTTTCAGCGGCGGCAAAACCATGCGCGGCCCGCAGGATTCCGGTTTGATCGTGGGAAAAAAGGAATGGATCGACCGCTGCCGCCGCTGGGGTCCCCCCACGGATGGCGTCTGCCGCGGGTGCAAGACCTCGCGCGAATCAATCGTTGGGTTGTACAAAGCCGTGCAGCTTTATCTCCAGCGGGACGAAGCCACCCTGATGCGTACCCTGAACCGCCGCTGTGCCGCTTTTGAGCGAACCCTGCGGGACTGCGGCTTTATCCAGATCACCCGCACGCAGGAAGGCCCTGTCGGCCAGGTTATGGCCCGCACCTATGCCGTAATGCCGTATGGCAGCGCCAAAGATTTGGCAGACAAAATGCGTGCCAACGGCATTTACATCGGTGCGGAGCCGGGCAACCGGATTCTACTCAACCCGTTGATGGTCACGCCTGCACAGGTCAAAACCGTGTGCGAAACGCTGACCACCTGTATGCAGCAAATCAAGGAGGAACTGTGAACCATGGGTGTTACGGAACAACGTATGGAACAGCTGGGCATTACCCTGCAGCAGACCGATTGGCGCGGCAAAGGTGCCGTGGAAGCCGTTTTGGCGGGCGATATGCTGTACATTTCTGCTCATTACCCGGTGGACGAAAACGGTACCCCCGTTTATGTCGGCCGTGTGGGCGCTGAAATTGACGAAGCCGCCGCATACCAGGCCGCGCGCCTGTGCGGGCTGAACATGCTGCGCACCATCCAAGCCTATATTGGCAGCCTGGACCGCGTGGATTACTTTGTCAAGGCGCTGGGCCTTGTCAACAGCGCCGGAGACTTTTACAACATGCCTGCCGTCATGAACGGTTACTCCGATCTGATGGTAGAGATCTTCGGCCACCGCGGGCAGCATGCCCGTGCGGCCATGGGCGCTTACGTTCTACCGGGCAATATGCCGGTCAGCGTTGACGCCATTGTTAAAATACGCCGTTAAAGGAGGGCACAGAACATGGCTGTGGCGAATCACCCCCTGTGCGAGCCGGTCCGCTTTGCGCATTACAAAGCGCTGGTTCCCATCCGGGAAGTTGACGGCATTGTGTATGTTTCCGGCCACGGGCCGGAAGATATCAACACCTATGAACCGCTGTACCGTGGCCGCGTTGGCACAGATCTTACGCTGGAAGATGGCTATAACGCCGCAGCAGAATGTGCCAAAACCCTGCTACGTGCCGTGCAGCAGCGGTACGGCAGCCTGGACTGCATCCACCACCTGGTGCGCGCCACCGCGCTGGTGAACTGCGGCGAAGGTTTTACCCAACCCGAAAAAGTGGTGGATGGCTTTTCCGATACCTGCATGGAAATTTTGCAGGAGCGCGGCTACCACACCCGCACCATTATGGGCACCCACAACATGCCCAACCACAATATCCCCGTTGAAGTTGAAATGATTTTTGTACTTGCGGACCGCTACCGCAATACCTTGGGAGGGAATCAGGATGTCTGCGTATGATCTTATTCTGCAGGGCGGCACGTTGTACAACCCCTGTGCCGGAACTATGGAACTTTGCGACCTTGCCATTAAGGATGGCAAAATTGCTGCCCGCGGCAAAAACCTGAACGCGGCGGATGCCGAGACCGTGATGGATGTGACCGGTCTGATCGTATCCCCAGGTCTGATCGACATGCACTGCCATGTCTACCCGGTGTTCCCCTACCAGATGCCGGATTCTCTGCGCACCATCAACGCGGAAGAATACATGTTCCGCGCCGGTGTTACCACTGCGGTGGACGCCGGTACCACCGGCTGGCGCAACTTTGGCGATTTCAAGGAAAACGTTATCGACGCCACCAAGGTGCGTGTTCTCGCCTTTATTGATATGGCCGCCAAGGGGATGCACTATCCCCCGTCAGAGCAGGCTGTGGCTGACATCAACCCCGAAATCACCGCCGCCGTTGCCAACACCTGGTCGGATGTCATTGTCGGCGTCAAGAGTGCCCACTATTGGGCGAAGCACGAGGATGCTGACCACCCCATCTGGGCTTCCATTGACGGCGCTATCAAGGCAGCTTCCATGAGCGGAAAGATCGTGATGGTGGACAGCATTCCCATTGTGCCGGAACGCAGCTACCCGGACATCCTGGCCCGCCTGCGCCCAGGCGATGTACACACCCATGTGTTTGCGCAGCAGTTCCCCCTGATGGACGAAAACGGCAGGATGCAGCCCTATATGCTGGCCGAACGGGAGCGCGGCGTTCACTTTGATGTGGGCCATGGTTCCGGCAGCTTCTGGTTCCGCCAGGCGGTCGGCTGTTTCAACCAGGGCTTCTGGCCGGATACCATCTCCACCGACCTGCACCACCAGAACGTGACCGGCCCCGCCATTGACCTGTTGTATGTTGCCAGCAAGTTCCTGGCCATGGGCATGCCGCTGCAGGATGTGCTGTACCGCGTAACCCGTGCCCCGGCGCTGAGCATCCACCGCCCCGAACTGGGCACGCTGGATGTGGGTGCCTGCGCAGATATCGCTGTGCTGCGCAACCGCGAAGGTAAGTTCGGCTACATGGACTGCGGCGGTGCCCGCCTGACCGGCGAGGGCAAACTGGAGTGCGTTGCCACCCTGCGTGAGGGCGAAGTGGTGTTTGACCCCGAAGCCCGCAGCATGCCGGATTGGCAGAACGCCCCCGCCCCCTATTGGACAGCCCCCGGCACAACGCGCAGCTGGACGCTGTGGAAGTGAGGAAATTATGCTGCTGAATGACCGCGACCAAATCATTGCCATGACGGCAGAGTGGACCGGCGAACGCTACCCCAATGGCCGCCCCCGCGTGAGCGATGAAAAAATAGAGATCCTGAAAAACCTGACCCAGGAAGAAATCTGGCAGCCGCTGTACTCCTGCGGATACCGGTTCCAGTTCCAGGGTGATTTGAAACCTCTGCACCCGGACAAAAAGCTGTACGGCCGTGCTGTGACCTGCTGCTTTATGCCCCAGCGCCCGGACCTGCGCCAGCATGTGTTCAATGTAGCCCGCAGCCGTGGCTGGAAAGGCGACTGCAACCAGTGGGTGATCGACAGCTTGGAAGAAAGCGATGTTGTTGTGTGTGACCTGTATGATAAGATCCTGCGCGGCACCTTTGTGGGCGGCAACCTGACCACCGCGGTCAAGGCCCGCACCAAAAACGGCGGCGTGGTGGTGTGGGGCGGCGTGCGCGATTTGGAACAGATGCAGAACATTGATGTGCAGGTGTTCTATCGCGGCGTAGACCCCACCCCCATCCGGGACTGCCAGATCACGGCGTTCAACGGCCCCTGCCGCATCGGCGCGGCCATCTGCCTGCCGGGCGATATCGTTATTGGCACCAAGAACGGCATTCTGTTTGTGCCCAGCCATATGGTAGATTACGTCATTGAGCACGCCTACAAATCTCAGGTGCGCGACCTGTACGCATTCCCCAAGCTGGAAGCCGGTATCTACACCACCGCCGATGTGGACGCCGTGGTGTGGAACGACCAGATGATGCAGGCCCTGCTGAACTTTATTGATACCGATCCCGCCGCGGCCAAGTACCGCGGGCTGGACTGGAGTGTGGAACTGCGTGCCGCCGCCGGTGACGAAGCCGCCATTGATGAGCTGTACCAGCAGTTTGACATTGAGCGCTATGGCGCGCCCGGCCAGAAAAAAGAGGTACTGATATGAGAGATATTTCGCTCTACCTGAGCACGATCCCCGATTATAACCAGATGCTGGCGGGAAAAAATGTGCTCATCACCACCGCTGCCCGCGGCATTGGCAAAAGCATTGCCCTGCTGTTTGCGCGCCAGGGGGCGGACGTCTATTTCGGCGGCCGCAACGAAGAATATGTGCGCGCCACAGAAAAAGAATTGCAGTCCATCCGCCTCGGCTGCCGCGGCTATGTGGTAGACCTGGCCAAAGCCGACCATACCGAAGCCTTTGTGGATGCTGCCGTAAAGGACAGCGGCGGCTTTGACATTCTGGTTTCTACCGTTGGCGTCAACTGCCACTGTCCCGCAGCGGAATACAAAGATGAGGATATGTTCCGCCTGTTGGAAACGAACTATCTCAGCGGCGTGCGCTGCGCGCGCAAAGTTATCCCCACCATGCAGGCGCGCGGGGGCGGCAGCATCATCAACATTTCGTCCATTCACAGCCTGATGAGCCAGCCCACCAACATGCTGTACGCCGGTACCAAGGGCGCAATGAATGCCGCAGCCCGCGTGATGGCACTGGATTACGCCAAGGATAACATCCGGGTGAACACTATCTGCCCCGGCGTGGTCATCAGCGATGTGATGTATGATGACATGGACAAGCTGGTCACCTTTGGCAGCAATGCCAGTGTGACCGCCGCCGCCCGGCAGGAAGCCTATGAGATCATCCGCACCGCGCTGGGCAGTGACCCGCACGGCCTGCTGTACAGGGGGATTTTGTGATGCAGACTGCCGTTACTGTGGTGAACCTCATCCACGACACTGCCACCGAGACGGACAGGCCGGTGTGCTGGGTGTTCGCCGGGTGCAGCTGGCGGGAATGCCGCTCCACCTCCGGCTCCGGCACCGCCAAGGATCCGGAGCGCACCACCCACATCCGCATCCCGGCCAGCGTGTGCACCATGGGCTATCTGCCCTACGCTCAGTGGGCGGCTCTGCCTGCTGCCGAAAAGGCCAAACACTGGACCCTGAAACGCGGCTGGAAGCTTGTGCAGGGCGCGGTGCCTGCCTTGACCGCCGAAGAGTATGCCAAACTCGAAAAAACGCACCTGTGCTGTACGGCGGCGGCTGTCTCGGACGACCGGGAGCCGCTGCTGCCCCACTGGCACGTGGAAGGGAGCTGATCGCATGAGCGCACCTGTTTTTGATTTCAAGATCACGTTCCGGCCCGGCTTTCAGGCCGACATGGATGCGCGGTTTGCAAGGCTGCAGTTTGCCTTTTCTCAGAAAGTGGCCGATGTTGTGGACAAATATGTTCCGCTAGACAGTGGCCAGCTGAAAGGCAGCGTGAACGGTGCTGCATCCGACTTCAAGGACGGCAAACTGGTGTACAATACGCCCTATGCCCGCAGGCAGTATTATCTGCATGAACGGGGCACCGACCTGCACGGCGCGAAGGGCGAAACGGAACGTCACCGCGGTTCCTACTGGGGACAAAACGCCATTGCCGACCACAAGGACGAGCTGGAAAAGTTCGCCCACGATGCCGCAAAGCAGTTTCTGGGAGGGAACAAATGAGCGAAACCGTAAAGCCCACCATTGCCGCCCTGCGGGCATGGCTCAAGACCTGCCCGCTAATTGCCGACGAGCAGGAAGCCACCGGTGCAGCATTCCGCATTGCCGGACTGGAAGAAGAATCCACCGCCTTTTCCATCGAGGACAGCCCCGGTGATCCCATCATCACCGAGTACATCTCCGGCTGTGAAATGGCGAAGAATTACCTCTTTCTGTCTCGCGGTGAGTACAGCGAGATGGATTCCGTTAACATCCAGAACAGCGGCTTTTTCGAGCAGCTCACCGAGTGGGTCATGCGGCAAGATGCCCGCCATAACCTGCCCGACCTCTCGGCCTGTGGCGGGAATAAAACCCCCACCGGCATTGCCGTGACAAACAGCGGCTACATCGTCACAAACAGCGCGGGCAGCTGTAAGATGCAGCTGCAAATGCGCCTGACCTACTACATGCCCAAATGAAAGGAGTTTTGATATGACTGTATATAAGTTCAGTCTGGATGCATCCAAGTCTAATGCCATCTACGGCCGCAGCGCCACCGTGCAGCCTGCCGCCTACTATGTGCACATCTGGCGGCGCGTGGCCTGAGAAAGGAGGTTTTGAACCATGAAAATCATTGACGAGAACGGTGCAGCCATTGAAAACCCTGATCTGACGCTTGGGTATCTGGTGGACGACACCGAGCCAGTGGAGCACCCCGCCGTGGAAGGCGTGGAGGAAGTGAGCCACTACGAGACCGTAACGGAGTATCCCGGCGGCGGCAGGGATGTACGGAAGGTCATTGATGTGCCGGGCGTACCGGCAAGACCCGCGTGGACCGAGCAGCTGCCCATCCAGAGGTACATCCGCTACACCGCCGAAGAGCTGGCCGCGCAGGAAGAAGCGCGCAAAAAGGCCGAAGCCCGGGAGAAGCTGCCGGACACGGTGGCGGCACTGCAAAAAGAAAACGAGATGTTGAAACAGTGCTTGCTTGAAATGAGCGAGATTGTTTATGCATAAAATCACACAAGCATTAGAAAGGTTGGTACGTATGATGGCGATGTTGTGGGCACAGGAAATCATGTCTGCTGAGACTATGGAGGAGGCAAAGGCTCTGTATGAGCGCTGCCCCCGCCTGCTGAAGGAGAAGGTCAAGGCAATTCTCATCAAGAGCGGCTTTGAGGAAATCACGCAGTAAGGACGCTGAGGGCAAGGCAGATCAGTAGCTGGAAGAGAACGTGAAAATCGGGGCCTGACCCCGTGAAAGGACGTGATACATATGGCGATCAAACAGTATAGCCTGAAGAAGGACGGCGCAGCGCAGCTCTCCCCCGCGTTCCGCGTGCGGGAGTTCCGCTGCCGCGACGGCACCGACACCATCCTCATTGACGAGGGCCTTGTGGTGCTGCTGCAGTGCATCCGGGAGCACTTCGGCAAGCCCGTGACCATCACCAGCGGCTACCGCACCGCCAGCCACAACGCAAAGGTGGGCGGCTCCAGATCCAGCCAGCACCTGCTGGGCCGGGCCGCGGACATTCAGGTGCAGGATACTGACCCGCTGGCTGTGGCCGCCTACGCCGAAAGCCTGATGCCCGGCTGGGGCGGCGTGGGCCGCTACCCGGTCAAGGCAGGCCGGGCAAAGGGCTGGGTGCATGTAGACACCCGCCCGAACAAAAGCCGGTGGGCGTTGTGAGGGGGTGACGTTTTGAAAGATTATTTCTGCATGGCCGTGGGTGCGCTGGGCGCTGCGTTTGCAAGCCTGTTTGGCGGGTGGGACGCAGCGCTGCAGACGCTCATCATCTTTATGGCCATCGACTACATCACCGGGCTGATCGTGGCAGGAGTGTTCCATGCAAGCCCCAAGACCAAAAGCGGTACGCTGGAAAGCCGCGCAGGCTGGAAGGGCCTGTGCCGAAAGGGCGAAACGCTGCTGATCGTGCTGGTGGCCTGCAGGCTGGATGCCGTGATGGGTTCCACCTTTGTGCGGGATGCCGTTGTGATCGGCTTTATCTGCAACGAGACCATTTCCATCATCGAAAACGCGGGCTTGATGGGACTGCCCATCCCGGCAGCAATCACCAAGGCCGTGGACATTTTAAAGCAGCGCTCGGAAACCGAGCAGAAAGGATAAGCTCTTATGAATGAATTTCTGAAAGTCGCACTCACTGCCTGCATCCCCGCAATGACCGTTATCTTTGGCTGGGGCCTGAACAAAGGTGTCAGCATTGCAAACGGCTACATCAATAACAAGTTTGCGCAGACCTGTCTCCAGAATGCCGCCAACGCGGTGTTCAACGCCGTCCAGTACGTCAACCAGACCTACGTTGATGCCCTGAAGGAACAGGACAAGTTCGACGAGACTGCGCAGCGCATTGCCTACAACCGCGCACTGGCCGCAGCAAAGAAAGCCCTGACGCAGGAGACCATCACGTTCATCAAGGAGACCTTCGGCGACCTCGACAGCTACCTGAAGCCGATGATCGAAGCGCAGGTGCGCAGCCAGAAGACCTATATGTGATGTTTCTGTAGTGCCAACAAAATCATAGTATCGCAACAGCCCCGGGGAGCCTGACGGTTCCACGGGGCTGTTTTTGTTTGCAGCGCATTCCGACATGTTGCGACACATTTTAACACTTTCGGCACATTTCCGGCATTTTCCAGCTAGAGTTGTACCGGAAGGAAGTGTAAAAAATGACCACTTATGATATGACCGATTTTGCCGCACAGGTGGACGGGGTGCTGCGCCCGCTGGGCATCACCCGCAATATGCGGGCTTACCACACTCTGAGCGAGGCGCTCCGGCTGATCTGCGAGCAGGAGGACCGGCTGGAAGCCGTCCAGAAGGAGATCTACGAGCCACTTGCAGACCGTCATTGCTGCGACTGGACCGCCATCCAGAGCATGATCCGCCGTGCCGCGCAGACCTCATGGTCCACCAACCCCGCTCAGGTGCAGCATCTGGCTGGCTACCCGCTGACCGGCTGCCCCAGTGCCGTGCAGTTTCTGGAGCTGCTGTATAATGGGATGGTGAGAGGGGTGTAAATCGCCTTAGCCCAAAAAGTGGGTTGCGAAGTGGGTTTGCACAAAAGAAAAGCACCCGGAAACTTACGTTTCTAGGTGCTATTTCTTGGTGGGCGCGGGTGGATTCGAACCACCGAAGCTGAAAGCAGCAGATTTAC
>OGZV01003132.1_pt1 | contig 11613 bp, 10 predicted proteins | sample 1576861 | NCBI WGS metagenome assembly OGZV01 (sample SAMEA3541501, study PRJEB24748) | human gut metagenome | biome: human gut; feature: human-associated habitat; material: faeces | place: China | collected 2012
CCGCCGTATCTGGATGCGGTAACCGTTCCGGTCAGTCTGGGCGGGGAGACGGCACCGGGCGAGCAGACGGGGGAGATCCAGGCAGAATGCGTCGATGTGAACCTGAAGAACGGCAGCACTCTGCTGGCGGGGGAAGTGTTCCCGCTGTTATCCCATACGAACTGCAAACAGGGGCGGATCGTGGCAGCTGCCTTTTCGATGGATGCGATCAGCGATTTGTGTCTGACCAATCCATCCTCATTTGAAAAGCTGTATACGCTGGTGCTGGGAAGTGATACCGTGGACGAGCTGGCACAGGAGGATTACTACGGTTATTCGGGCTCGTATTTCAGCGTACAGGGGCTGGTCAACACCGGCAATGCGGGGCGGCTTCCGAAGGTTGCGGCATATACGGTGATCGTGGTGGTCTATCTGCTTTTGATCGGTCCGGGCATCTATTTCTACTTAAAAAAGCGAGGAATTTACCGGTATTATCTGCCGGCGGTGACACTGGGGGCGTTTTTGTTTACCGGCATTATTTATGCGCTGGGCGTAAAGACACGCTTCCGGGAGCCGTTTGTGACGTATGCGTCGATTCTGGATACCTCGGGAGAAGAGGCGGAAGAAGCCACTTATATGAACATCCGAAGCCCTTATAACAAGCCGTATTCGGTGAGCTTAAAGCCGGGCTATGAGGTGCGCCCGATGACGCGCAGTTACTATTACGATGCGGTTTCGGCGGTGCGCTTTACCGGTGAGGAAGAGTATCATACGAACTTTGTTTATCAGCCGGAACGGGTCGAAATTAAAATGCGGGATACGGTCGCATTTTCACCGAATCTGTTTACCCTGCGTCGTGAGCTGGAGAAAACGGACGCGATGGGCGTTCAGGGAAATATTTCCTATTTTGACGGCGTGGTGTCGGGAACGGTAAAAAACTGTTTTGAGGAACCGCTGGAGAATGCGGCTCTGCTCATCAATGGGAAAGCGGTGCTGCTGGGAAGATTAGAGCCTGGGCAGACGGTTTCTCTGGATGGAAAGGAGAGCTGCGATTATCCGGTCAGCTATTCGTATGCGGCAGCACAGATGGTGACCGGGGCGGATCAATATGAGAAAGCGGAGATTGAGGATCCGGACTATTTAAAGGCGCAGGAGCGGACGAGACTTTTGAGCTTTTATCTGGATTCCGGCGCGGGGCGTAATCCGTCCGAGGCGTGCCTGGTGGCATTTTCAACCCGGAAGCTCCAGGGAGAGGAAGATTTTCTGGCGGATACGAGGACACTTCGGGAAGGATTTTGCATGGTGACCGAGTCAATCCCGCTGAACCGTGAAAAAGACGGAAAACTTTACCGTTCGGCGCTTGAGGAAGATCCAACGGTGCTCGCCGGAAATTATGAGGCGGCGTACAACACAATGTATAGCGGGGAAACAGCGGAGGCTGCGACGGTCGAATATTCGCTGGGAAGTGACCTTGTCATTGAAAAGCTTACGTTTGAAACTCTGTCACCGCGATTTTCGGAAAATCCGCTCTATCCGTATATGTCATCCTTCTCCGGAAGCATGTATTTCTATAACTATGAGACCGGGCGCAATGACCGGATTGAGCTGAAATCAGAGTATTCGGCAAAGGAGCTTTCGCCGTACCTGTCTCCGTCGAACACATTGACCGTCAAATATGTGCCGGAACAGACGGGAGAGTATGGCTGGGAAAGCCAGCTTCCAAGAATCTATGTCGTAGGGAGGAGAGAGTGATGCTGACGATTAAAAACCTCAGAAAACGATATGGCAATTTTCAAGCGCTGGATGGGCTGAATCTGGAGGTCGCGGACGGGGAACTCTTTGGATTCGTGGGTCCCAATGGGGCAGGCAAGACGACGACGCTCAAGATTCTTGCGGGACTTCTCGTTCCCGATGAGGGCGAGGTGGAGATCGGCGGACTGGATGTTTACTCAGACGGAAAAGAACTCCGGCGGCGGATCGGCTATGTGCCGGATTTCTTCGGAGTATATGATAACCTGAAAGTATCGGAATATATGGAATTTTTTGCATCCTGCTACGGAATTACGGGGCTGCAGGCGCGGACGCGCTGCCATACGCTTCTGGAACAGGTGCGGCTGGAAGATAAAGAGGACTTTTTCGTGGACGGGCTTTCGAGAGGTATGAAGCAGCGCCTCTGTCTGGCGCGGGCGCTCATCCACGATCCGGATCTTCTGATCCTGGATGAACCGGCTTCCGGGCTGGATCCGCGCACCCGGGTGGAGTATACGGCGATTCTGAAAGAACTGCGCGATCAGGGAAAAACGCTGCTCGTCAGCTCCCATATTTTATCGGAATTGTCAGAGCTTTGTACCTCGATCGGCATCATTGAGCAGGGAAGAACGGTCCTGCAGGGCAGCATGGATCAGATTTTTGCGCGGATCAACTCGTCCAATCCGCTTCTGATTTCGATTTTCAGCCAGAAAGAAAAGGCGCTTGCGATCCTGAAAAGCCATCCTTGCGTGCAGACGATCGCGGTGCAGGGGGATGAGATCAAGCTGGGCTTTTTGGGGGATCGGCAGGATGAGGCGCTGCTTTTGCAGCAGCTTATCGATGCGGATGTGATGGTCAGCAGCTTTATGCGCGAGAAGGGAAGCCTGGAATCACTGTTTATGCAGATCACAGGACATGAAGAAGAGAGGGCGGTGCTGAAACATGAGATGGAATCCGGTATTTAGGAGGGAAATGACAGTCGGAAGCCGCAGCATCCGCATGATGGCGATTCTGTTTGTTTTTAACAGTATTCTGGCGGCGGTGGCGCTGTTTAATATGTATTCGGTGGCGGAACAGGTCAGGACGACGGCGGAGATCCAGTATTCGCAGTTTCTGGATCTCTACACGTTCGTCTCCTCGATCGAATTTATCATGCTGCTTTTCATCATGCCGGCGCTGACTGCCAGCAGTATCAGCGGCGAGCGGGAACGCCAGACGCTGGAACTGATGCTGACGACCACGATGGAGCCGCGTGACATGGTGCTTGGAAAACTGGCGTCCTCGCTGGTGACGATGCTGGTGCTGGCGGTCTCGGCGCTTCCGGTACAGGCGCTTGTATTTGTCTACGGGGGCGTTACGCTGCAGGACATCGGGATGCTGTTCCTGTGCCACGGCGTTGTGGCAATTTTAACGGGCAGTATCGGGATCTTTTATTCATCGGTGCTGCGCCGCTCGACGGTATCGACCGTCTGCTCCTATGTGACGGTGGTGGCGCTGACGGCGGGAACGATGGCGGTCAATCTGTTTGCATACCGGATGGCGCTCCGGGCGGCAGATTCGTATGTATCTAATCTCAATGCATCGGAAATGGCAAGTTCCGGCATTTTACGCTATCTCTTTCTTTTCAATCCGGCTGTCTCGTTTTATAATGTAATTAACGGACAGGCGGGAAGCGGCGACATGAGAAAATGGTTCGAGCCACTGTTTGGCGTATTTCCAGACAATGCGATCACAGCACACTGGACGGCGTGCAGCCTGATTTTGCAGTGTATGCTGGCGATGGTGCTGATCGCGGCAGCAGTATGGGCGATCACGCCGGGAAAATGGAATCGGCATGGGAAAAATAAAGGGAATGATAACCGATAGATAGAAAAAGCAGAAAAACAGAGAAACTATGAATTTGGAGAAGGAGGCAGTGAGTATGGGAATTATCAGAGCAGCGGCACACGCGGTCGGCGGCGGGCTGGCAGATCAGTGGCTGGAAGTGATTGAACCGGAAAATATGGGGGAACAGACCGTATTTTCAGCGGGTGTGCAGACACGCCGCGGGGAGAACCGGAAGAGAACACCGGAAACGGTGTCCAATGGTTCTGTGATCCATGTGTACCCGAATCAGTTTATGATGTTGGTGGACGGCGGTAAGGTCGTTGATTATACAGCGGAAGAGGGTTATTATACAGTGCAGAATTCATCCCTGCCGTCTCTGTTTAACGGACAGTTCGGCGATGCACTGAAAGAATCCTTCAACCGTGTGCGTTATGGCGGACAGACGCCGTATGCACAGAAGGTCTACTATATTAATCTCCAGGAGATCAAGGGAATCAAGTTCGGCACACGGACGCCGATCAACTATTTTGATTTATTCTATAATTCCGAGCTGTTTCTGCGCGCACATGGAACTTACTCCATCAAGATTACGGATCCACTGAAATTTTATGCGGAGGCTATTCCGAAAAATCAGGATCAGGTGGAGATTGATTCCATCAATGAGCAGTATTTAGCGGAGTTTCTGGAAGCGCTGCAGACCTCGATCAACCAGATGTCGGCGGATGGCGTGCGGATTTCCTTTGTAGCCTCCAAAGGCAGGGAACTGGGACGCTATATGGCGGAGACGCTGGATGAAGAGTGGAACCGTCTGCGTGGCATGGAGATCCAGTCAGTCGGTATCGCCAGCATTTCCTATGATGAAGAATCGCAGAAACTCATCAATATGCGGAATCAGGGCGCGATGCTCGGCGACCCGTCGGTGCGCGAGGGGTATGTGCAGGGCGCGATGGCACGCGGCTTTGAGGCAGCCGGTTCCAACGGAAGCGGTGCGATGGCAGGCTTCATGGGAATGGGCGCCGGCATGAACTTCGGCGGCGGATTTATGGGCGCCGCATCGGCGTCCAACCTGCAGCAGATGCAGATGCAGCAGGCGGCGCGGCAGGGATATGCGGCACCGCAGGGCGGCTATGCGCCGGGGCAGGCGAATGGAGCGCCGCAGGATGGTCAGCACAGTCGCGGACAGAATGGAGCCCAGCATGGAGCCCATGCCGCCCAGGACCACCATGACCAGGATCTCGATGGACTTCATGAAGCCGAAGGTGGAGGGGTTCAGAACGCCGATGTAGCAGGCGTACAGACCACCGGCCAGACCGGCAAAGGCAGCAGAGAAAGCGAAGGCCATGACCTTATAATAAGTAGTCTGGATGCCGCAGCTCTCGGCAGCGATCTCGTTGTCACGGATGGCGAGGACGGCGCGGCCATGGCGGCTCTTCATCATGGCATGGATGAGGAAGCAGGTGATGACCACACAGAGGAAGACATTGGCGAAGTTGGAGTACTTGGGGATGTTCTTGAGGCCCTTGGAGCCGTAGAACAGGCTGTAGCCCAGCACATCGTCGATGTTGTTCAGGGTGATGCGGATGATCTCGCCGAAGCCCAGGGTCAGGATGGCCAGATAGTCACCGGTCAGACGGAGGGCCGGGACGCCGATGAGGACGCCAAACAGGCCGGCCATCACAGCGCCCAGTGCAAGGCCGATGGCAAAGGAAACACCATCGGGCAGAGGGCTGTACTTGGTGAAGAGGGCGCAGGTGTAAGCACCCACGGCCATGAAACCGGCGTGGCCCAGCGGCAGCTGGCCCAGATAGCCGGTGGCCACGTTCAGGGACACAGCCAGGATGATGTTGATGCCCACGGTCATGAGCACCTTGTTCTGGTAAGTGGAGAGCATGTTGCCGGTCATGTAGGAAAGGGCCAGGAACAGCAGCACCACCAGCACGGCGTTCATGAGGTAGCGCACGGGCATTTTGAGCGTTTTGCGATTTTTGTTCATCTTCATGCCCTCCTTACACCTTTTCCTGCACCTTGCGGCCAAGGAAGCCCGTGGGCTTGAACAGCAGCACGATGATGAGGATGGCGAACGTGACAGCGTCCTTCCAGGCAGACAGGCCGATGGCAGAAACGAAGCACTCGCACAGGCCGATGACGATGCCGCCGACCATTGCGCCCGGGATGGAGCCGATGCCGCCCAGAACGGCGGCGACGAAGGCTTTCAGGCCCAGCATGGAGCCCATGGTGGGGGTGGCCTGCGGGTAGGAGCAGCAGTACAGCACCGAGCCGATGCCGGCCAGTGCAGAGCCGACCGCGAAGGTAAAGGAGATGGTGCTGTTGACGTTGATGCCCATCAGGCGGGCAGCGTCCATATCCTCAGAGACGGCGCGCATGGCCTTGCCAAGCTTGGTCTTCTGGACGAGGAAGGTCAGCACCAGCATGGACAGCACGGTGACCACCAGCGTGATGATGGAGGTCAGGCCCAGAGGCACCTTGCCCAGATAGAAGGTCTTGTTGTCGTAGTAAGACGGGATGACCTTTGCGCCCGAGCCCATGACCAGCTCAGCCGTGTACTCGAGGAAGAACGACACGCCGATGGCCGTGATGAGCAGAGAGATACGGGGTGCGCTGCGCAGCGGGGTGTAGGCGATCTTTTCGATGACCACGCCCAGCAGCGTACAGGTGAGGATGGTGGCACAGACCGCCGTGACCGGGCCGAGGCCCAGCTGGTTCATGACGAACCAGGACATGTACGCGCCCACCATGATGACGTCGCCGTGGGCAAAGTTCAGCAGCAGGATGATGCCGTACACCATGCTGTAGCCCAGTGCGATCAGTGCATAGATGCTGCCCAGCGACAAGCCGTTGATGAGCTGGCTGAAAAACACTGTCATGGATGGATACTTCCTTTCTTTCCGGCGCTGTTGCACGCCTTATGTGGGGATACACTTTTTTACCAAAAAGGCGGAGAGCACCGGGGCAATACTGTTCCGGCGTTCTCCGCAGTCGGGTCAATTTACGATCATTCGGATCTCAGCGGCGCTTCCATCACCGGTCGGTGGAAGAAAGCTGGGATCAGAACATTTCCTTCAGCACCGGCTTGCCGTCCACATAGGTCAGGATAGCAGTCTGCTTGACGGGGTCGTGATGCTCGTCGAAGGTGAAGGTGCCGGTGATGCCGTCGATGGTGCCGGAGGCAATGGCATCGATGACAGCCTGCTTGTAATCGTCGGTGCCAGCCTCGAGACCGGCATCCTCAGCAGCCTGCAGGCCGTAGACGATGGTCTTTGCTGCATCGTAGCCCAGAGGAGAGAAGCCGTTGGGGTACTCCTGACCGTACTCTGCCTTGTAGGCATCCTCAAACTCGGCGTTGGAGCCCTTTGCGTAGTTGGCGCAGAAGTAAGTGTCCTTCAGCTGATCGTTGGTGGCGTAGCCTTCCAGACCATCCCAGCCGTCGCCGCCCAGGAACGGAACGGTCAGGCCGACGCTCTCAGCCTGAGACAGGATCTGGCCCACTTCCTCGTAGTAGTTGGGGCAGAAGACGGTCTCGGGGTCCTTGCCAAGGATGGTGGTCAGCTGAGTCTTGAAGTCCACGTCGCCTTCAGAGTAGCTCTCCTGATCGACGATGGTGCCGCCCAGAGACTCGAACTCGTTGACGAAGTTCTCTGCCAGGCCCTCGTTGTAGTCAGCACCCTTCTTGAAGATGACGGCTGCCTTGGTGTAGCCCAGCTTCTGGTATGCGTAGTCAGCCATCTTGATGCCCTGGAACGGGTCGGTGAAGGTGGCGCGGAAGACGTTTGCGTTCACGGTGTCGGTCTCGGCATCGTAGGTGACAGCCTCAGCGGTAGCGGAAGCGGTGACCATGGGCATATTGTAGTCTGCGCTCTCAGCAACGACTGCCAGAGTCGGGGTGGTGGTAACGTCGCCGATCAGAGCGGTCATTCCCTCGTCCACCATCTTGGTGAAGCAGTTGACAGCCTGCGTAGCATCGCCCTGCTCGTCCTCGGTGAGGATCTCGATCTGCTTGCCGTTGATGCCGCCGTTGGCGTTGACCTGCTTCAGGTACAGGGCAGCACCGTTGACAACAGCCTGACCGTAAACGGAGACGTTGCCGCTCAGGGGACCCATAACGCCGACCTTGATGGTGTCGCCGGAAGCAGCTGCTGCGGTAGAACCGGCAGCGGAAGCTGCGGTGCTGGAAGAGCCGCCGCAGGCAGTCAGAACACCGGCAGCAGCCACGACACCCGCAGCAGCCAGAAAGTTACGACGAGAGATCATGTTTTTCATAAGTCTATATCCTCCTGCTATTTGGAAGCATTCGTGTTATTTGCAGCCCTCGCGCACGGCCCATGAGCCAGTGTCCCGAAAAGCTGTTAAGGAAGCAGCTCTCTCTTCCCTCAAAGCAGCTCTGCTTCCTTGAGTCTTATTATAAGCACTTCGGTGCAAGTCCGCAATTCACAAATCGTCCATAGTTTGGGAGGGGTTTCAGGCAAAACTTGCTATTTTTAACAAAACCAAGCGTCGATTTTTGGTTACTTTTTCAAATTGTTCACCTGAGAAAAACAGAACATGAAATCGATTCATGAGTAACAAAAAGATGACACAACTTTTCTCTCCTGAAGTTTGCTACCGCTAACATCCATGCATCCTCTTGCATCTCGGACCGAATCATGGTAGGATAATGTCGGTTAGTTAGCGTATACTATCCAAATGAGAAGAGCGCATCCATTCCTATTATATATGGAGGTACAAATCATGAACTATCTTGAGATCGTAGACGTTCAGGGCCGTGAGATCCTGGACTCCCGCGGCAACCCCACTGTTGAGGCTGAGATCACCCTCGCCGACGGCACCGTGGCCCGGGGCTGCGCACCGTCCGGCGCATCCACCGGCGAGTTTGAAGCCCTGGAGCTGCGCGACGGCGACAAGGGCCGCTATCTGGGCAAGGGCGTCACCAAGGCTGTGGAGAACATCAACACCGTCATCGCAGATGCTGTCATCGGCATGGATGCTTCCGACATCTACGCCATCGACAAGGCTATGATCGACGCCGACGGCACCAAGGACAAGTTCAAGCTGGGCGCAAACGCCATTCTGGCTGTTTCCATCGCTGCCTGCCGCGCTGCTGCCACCTCGCTGGACATGCCCCTCTACCGCTTCCTCGGCGGCGTGAACGGCAACCGCCTGCCCGTCCCCATGATGAACATCCTGAACGGCGGCGCACACGCCACCAACACCGTGGACACCCAGGAGTTCATGATCATGCCAGTGGGCGCACCTTCCTTTAAGGAGGGCCTGCGCTGGTGCGCTGAGGTCTTCCACGCTCTGGCTTCCATCCTGAAGGCAAAGGGTCTGGCTACCTCCGTGGGCGACGAGGGCGGCTTTGCTCCCAACCTGTCCAGCGACGAGGAGACCATTGAGACCATTCTGGCCGCCATCGAGAAGGCCGGTTATCTTCCCGGCAGGGACTTCATGCTGGCCATGGACGCTGCCTCTTCCGAGTGGAAGAGTCCCAAGGGCAAGGGCTTCTACAAGCTGCCCAAGGCCGGCACCGAGTTCACCTCCAGCGAGCTGATCGCCCACTGGAAGAGCCTGGTGGAGAAGTACCCCATCATCTCCATTGAGGATGGTCTGGACGAAGAGGACTGGGAGGGCTGGCAGGAGATGACCCGCGAGCTGGGCGGCAAGGTCCAGCTGGTGGGCGACGACCTGTTCGTCACCAACACCGAGCGTCTGGCCAAGGGCATCCAGCTGGGTGCCGGCAACGCCATCCTCATCAAGCTGAACCAGATCGGCTCCGTATCTGAGACTCTGGAAGCCATCAAGATGGCTCACAAGGCCGGCTATACCGCCATCAGCTCTCACCGCTCCGGCGAGACTGAGGACACCACCATCGCCGACCTGGCCGTGGCCCTGAACACCTGCCAGATCAAGACCGGTGCGCCCAGCCGCACCGAGCGCGTGGCCAAGTACAACCAGCTGCTCCGCATCGAGGAGCACCTGGGTGCCAGCGCCGTCTATCCCGGCATGGAAGCGTTCAACGTGAAGCGCTAAAATTTTCCAGCAATCGCGGCCTTTTCTCCTTCGTATTTTTACTGGAGTGTCTGTTGCAATGCGCTCTCAGATCTGAAGGAAGGAGAACCGCCCATGCTTTCCACCTTTTCCCTTTCGTCCTCGATCCTGCTCTGGTTTCTGAAGCAGGCCGGTCTGCCCGGCATTCTGCTCTGGCTGCTGGAAAAGATCTTAGGATAACGAAAAAGACGTGCCGCACACGCTGTGCAGCACGTCTTTTTTCATCCATGGATCTGTTTTTTGGCGGTGCGCAGCGCCGTGCGCAGAGGCCGGTAGAGCAGCAGCATGAGGGCAAAGTTGCCCACGCCGTGCATCGCGTCGTAGGAAAGGCCGCTCAGCCACCAGCTCAGCGCAAAGGCGGGCGTCTTGGCCACAAGATACACCGCTGCGCACAGCCCGCCGAAGCACAGGCCGTACAGCCCGCTGAACACGGCCCAGCCGAGGGCATGGTCCATCCGGCGCAGCAGCCGGGCCAGAAAGGCCAGCAGATACCAGACGTACAGATACATCGCCCACCACAGGCCGAAGCCATACAGCACACCCTGCAATACCAGAAACACCGTGATGGCCCCCGGCGTCTCGCGAGGCAGTTCCAGCGCGAACAGGATGATGAGGAGCGTCACCGGCTCGATGTTCGGGAGGCCGCTCATCGCCTGTTTGCTCACCACCAGAAGTGCGCCCATCAGCCCGCTGAGGACCAGCCGCAGCACTCTGGTGTGCATGGATTCCTTACTTCGTGTAGGTAAAGGCATAGCGATCGCCGTCGTGCAGCTCGATGTCCGCCACGCCCACGGTGGTCATCTCACCGGAAGCGTCGGTCAGACACCACCAGGCGCTGTCCTTGTCCCAGTCGGCGGTCTCGCCGTTGACGGTGGTGACAAAGCCTGCAGCGGCCTCGTCCGCGCTGATGATGCCGGCCTCGGCCAGCGCATCGCTCAGCTTCTCACCGTCGGTCACTTCCAGGTCGAAGGTCTGGCTCTCGCCGTCGGCCCCGGTCACCGTGAACTGGGCCTTGATCTTGGCTTCCGAAGCCTCTGCCGATGCAGCCTCCGAGGAAGCGGCCTCCGAAGATGCCGCCACGCTGGACGCAGCGGAAGAAGCTGTGCTGCCTGCGGCAGAGGAAGCGCCGCAGCCTGCCAGCAGACCGGCGGCCAGTGCAGCAGCAGCGACAACAGAGAAAATACGATTCATGATCTTCATCAAAAGATTGCTCCTTGGTTCTAGTTTGCATGCACAGAACATGCAGTGCTTATGATACCATCCGCCGGGGGAAATTGCAAGTGCGGCTCGGCCGGGCTACGCAGTCTCCCAACGAGCGGCTGCTCCTGCTCCACGTTTTCAGCCGCCAAACAGGCCGAAAAAGCTGGTGTGCGTCATGCCCAGCACCAGAAACAGAACGATGAGGGCAAACAGCACCCCGATGATGATGTCCATCTGGTGGACGCTCAGCGGGAACTTGTCGTAGAGCTTTTCCTTGGGGTTCACGAAATTGGGGTCGTTGTTGTTCAGCAGGCTCTTCTTCCCCACTTCGCCCTGCGCCCTGCGCGCTTCCAGTTCGGCCTGCTCTTTTTCCAGCTGGGCCTCGCGCTCGGCCAGCAGTGCTTCGCGGCGGGCGAGTTCGGCTTCTTTTTTATTCCATTCTGCCATGGTCGTTCTCCTTGGTTTTTCTTCTATTATAACAAAGCGGGCCGCCCACTGCAACGAGTGGACGGCCCAGCAGGCGCTCTCTTTTCGGGGGAAATTACTTCTTGGCGAGGTACTTGCGGATATCAATGGCGACAGCCACGATGATGACAAGGCCCTGCACGATGTAGGTGTAGGAGGAGTTGACGTTCATGAACTGCAGAGCGACTTTCATCAGCTCAAAGACCAGAACGCCGACCAGGATGCCGGGCACGGTGCCGACACCGCCGGTGGTGGAAACGCCGCCGATGGTGGAAGCTGCGATGGCGTCCAGCTCATAGCCCTGTGCGGTGTTGACGGATGCGCCGCCGG